>ENA-OUQP01000044-OUQP01000044.1-human-gut-metagenome-genome-assembly--contig:-NODE-44-length-135144-cov-18.073899_pt1 | contig 135144 bp, 133 predicted proteins | sample MGYA00237951_ERZ548836 | MGnify/ENA primary metagenome ERZ548836 (study PRJEB26490, sample SAMN05194702) | human gut metagenome | biome: terrestrial biome; feature: human-associated habitat...
ATACAAAACGGCAACAGCCAAATGTTTTTGCAATCTGTATTTTCTGCTCATTATTAGGATATATTCTGTATTTATATGCCTTTAACATCCACTGTCACCCTCTTTCTCAACCTTGATTTTCTATATATCTTTTCAGCATTTCTTCCGATACATTTCCTACACTACATGCAAAATATCCATCTGTCCAAAAGGTATGTTCTTTCCAAAATTGTTTTCGTAAATATTGGGGATAACTTTTTCATATATGGTATGTTGTATAGCTCTTCATCAGGTTTACAATCTTACTAATAGACATTGTCGGTTCTGTCTCTATCATGTAATGAATATGGTCTTTATCTGTTTCCATATATCTGATAATAACACTGTGTCTTTGGCATATCTCATATGAAAACTGCTTTATATCATCTGATATCTGCCTCGAAACCAGTAATTTCTTCCTATATTTGCAGACGAAAATAATGTGATATTGTAATAAGTATTTGTGTCTGTTTTTAGATTTCCAGGTTCCCATGCCATGAGTATACTATAATTTCTGATTTTTGGCTACCTTAACCCACCGTCTAAAGCCAGTGGGATTGCGGTAGCCTTATTTCAAATCTTCATAAAAAAGTAAGAAAGATAAACAACATTAATGCAAAATGTAAAAGTAATGTAAAAGTTGCCTTCGAAATATTGAAATGTACTACAGGATATAGTAGACTTGTGGGAACAAAGCAGTACTCCAGAGTACCGTATGATTCTGCCGCAGCAGATAAAAAAGGACGGTACTTTTTTGGAAAACGAATCAGGGGAGAGAAAAGGGGAAAGGCAATGATGAAGGACAAAAAAGAGGATTTAAAGGGGAAAATGTGGTATTTTCTCCTGTACACAGGTGGATTTCTGGCGGCAGCCATTCTGATGCTGCTGATTTTTCGAAAGGAAAACGCATCCTTTACCAAAATGGCGGACGGTGTTGCACAGCATTATGCAGTGCTGATGTGGATTCGTAATACGCTGCGGCAGTTTTTACATGGAAATTTTGCATTGCCGATGGTTGATTTTTCGGTTGGACAGGGGTTTGATGTGATCGGGACGCTGAACTATTACGGCGTTGGGGATCCCGTCAATTTGCTGACCGTATTTTTTGCGGATAACCATCTGGATCAGATGTATATGTTTCTGATTCTGTTTCGGATGTATCTTTCAGGCCTTACTTTTTCTTATTATTGCAGCACGGCCGGGATTCAAAGAAAAGCCTCTGTACTGTGTGGTTCCTGGCTGTATGTATTTTGCAGTTTTGCACTGATCGGTGGAATGAAGCATCCGCTGTTTTTAAATGGTATGCTGTATCTGCCGCTGCTGCTTGCCGGAACGGAGAAAGTCCTGCAAAAGAAAAGCATCCGCTTTTTAAGCGTATCGGTGGCACTTGCCTTTATGAGCAACTACTATTTCATGTACATGAACACCATACTGTGCGGCATTTATCTGTGTGTACGGCTTTTCGGACATTATCGGGAATACGGGATCAGAAAGATCCTACTGCTGATCTTAAAAATGGCGGCGGCGTGGATCTGGGGCATATGCCTTGGAGCAGTGATCATTCTGCCGTCCGTCTATGCCTTTCTTCACAATGCAAGAGTGGACACTGCGGTGGAAGAGGCACAGAACTTTTACAGCATTGCACACTACCGGAAAATGATCCTCGGATTTTTCCAGACACTTCCGATGACGAACGGCTGGACAGTACATGGAACGGCGATCGGCGGTCTTGCCGGTGTGCTGATGCTCTTTACGTCAAAAAAAAGGAGTCGGGAAAATTGCCAGCTGAAGATCGGATTTGTCGTGCTGCTTGTGTTGCTCTGTATTCCGTTTGGCGGAAAAATGATGAATGGTTTTGCTTATGTGACAAACCGCTGGAGTTACGGCATGGCGTTTTTATGTGCACTGATGGCAGCTCAGGAGGTTGCAGATTTAAAAGAACAGAATACAAAAATATTCCTGATCCTTGGAGCGGCAGCGGGCATCCTTGCTGCAGCATTATCCGCATCGAACGGAAAAGCCATGCGATATGCAATCGCAGCTCTTGCAGTGACCGTTCTGGCATTTGCACTTGGAGCGATTCTGGAGCGAAAGCAGAGAAAAAGACTGGCGGGATGTCTGGTGTCTTTCGTTGTGTTTGCCGGTGTCTGCTGCAATCTCATCACCTTCTTTACACCGGTCGGATATTCTTATGCCGCACGTTTTACAAAAAGAGGCGTGTCGGAGTCCGTATTACTGAACCGTGCCGTAAAAAATGTGCAGAATGCAAAGCTTGCGGAAGACGGATTTTATCGGGTGGAACTGCCGTCCTCCCTGTATAACTGCTCGCTGGCAGCAAATATCAACACAACAGAGTTTTATTACAGTGTAATTCCGAAATCCATGAAAGATCTCTATGTTTCACTTGGAATGGCAAAATATGAACGTCCGAATGTCATGGAAGGTCTGGAAAACCGTCAGATCCTTAAAAATATGCTCTGTGTCCGTTATCAGGCTGATAAAAAAGGAATCACGGTCAATAAGGATGCATTGCCAGTCGGATACACGTATGACAAGATCATGAGCAGAGAAGATTATGACCGCCTGACGCCGCTTGAGTGCCAGGCAGCACTTCTGGAATATGCTGTTTTAGATGACGATGCTGAAAAAATCCTGGAAAAACAGGGGAAGACTTTTGAAAGAGGAAAGAGTCCTTCTGATGGTGCTGTTATAGGTGGAAATCTGAAAATTACAGGAGAGGATCGGGCATCCTGGAAAAATGGAACGTTAAAAGGGAAAAAACAAGGCAGAATGAAACTGAAGTTTCAGACAGAAGAAAAGTCAGAGACTTATCTGGTGCTGAAAGACCTCTCTTCCAGATTAAAAGTAAGAAAAAAACATATGCTTTCCGTGCAAAGCAAAAAAGCAAGGCAGGAGATTCCGATGTGTGCAGTGAGCAATGAAAAAAAGATGAAACGGGATGTGATCGCAGTCAATCTTGGCATCAGGCAGGCGGGAACCTGCAGCCTGCATTTTCATAAATCACATACTTATAAGCTGAAAGAGATGGAAATTTATGGTATTTCCGAAAGTTTTATCAAAGAACAGACAAAAAAGCGGCGAAAAGAATCTATGACAGATATAAAACAGAGTACAAATTGTATCAAGGGCAGGATCAGCGTATCCGAAGATAAGATTTTGCAGCTGGCGGTTCCATACAGCAGGGGATGGCACATTTTTGTTGATGGAAAAAAGGAAAAATCTTTCGCCAGTAGTGTTGCTTATACCGGGATCTTTCTTGAAAAAGGGGAGCATACGGTCGAAATGCATTATATCAGCCCGTGGATCATTCCCGGTACGGTGCTGAGTGTGGCGGCATGGATCTGGATGGCACTGTCTTTTGCCGTAAAAAAGAGAAGAATTTCGGTAGATAAGAGAATAAAATAGTTCAGATTTTTGAAAAAGTGGCTATTTGTCGTAAGGAAAATGACGGATAGCCGCTTTTTTTGTTGTTATTAAGGTTGAAATCTGTACCAAAATGCATTATCATATAGAATTAAAGCGGTAAAGTTTCAAGAGAAAAACAAGAACAATACTTTACCAGGATGTATGCAGAGATATGCAGGCATATGCAAAACTGCAGATGAGAACGGAGGAAAAGGATATGAGTTACAACATCGCAGTCATTCCAGGCGACGGTATCGGACCGGAAATCGTGCGTGAAGCACAGAAAGTGCTGGATGCGGCAGGAAAAAAATATGGTTTTGAATTAAAATATACAGAAGTTTTAATGGGAGGAGCATCCATCGATGTTCATGGTGTGCCTCTGACAGATGAGGCGATCGCAACCGCAAAAGCAAGCGATGCCGTTCTGATGGGCTCCATCGGCGGAGATGCAAAAACCTCCCCGTGGTACAAACTGGCACCGAACCTTCGTCCGGAGGCAGGACTCTTAAAAATCCGCAAAGAGCTGAATCTGTTTGCAAACTTAAGACCGGCGTACCTGTACGAAGAATTAAAAGAGGCCTGCCCGCTGCGTGATGATATCATCGGTGACGGTTTTGATATGATGATCATGCGTGAGCTGACCGGCGGTCTGTATTTCGGAGAGCGTCACACAACCGAGGAGAACGGAGTACGCAAAGCCGTTGATACACTTTCTTATGATGAGAATGAGATCCGCCGTATCGCTGTCCGTGGATTTGACATTGCAAGAAAACGCCGCCATAAAGTAACCAGTGTGGATAAGGCAAACGTTCTGGACTCTTCCAGACTGTGGAGATCCGTTGTGGAAGACGTTGCAAAAGATTACCCGGATGTCACACTGGAGCATATGCTGGTAGACAACTGTGCCATGCAGCTGGTGCGTGACCCGAAACAGTTCGATGTCATCCTGACCGAGAATATGTTCGGAGATATCCTTTCCGATGAGGCAAGTATGGTGACCGGTTCCATCGGAATGCTGTCTTCCGCCAGCCTGAATGAAACAAAATTCGGTCTGTATGAGCCAAGCCACGGTTCTGCACCGGATATCGCAGGCAAAGATCTGGCAAATCCGATCGCTACGATCCTTTCCGCTGCCATGATGCTGCGTTTCTCACTGGATCTGGATGAAGCGGCAGATGCGATCGAAGCAGCGGTAAAACAGGTACTCAAAGACGGATACCGCACAGGCGATATCATGTCGGAAGGATGCACAAAAGTCGGAACCGTTCAGATGGGAGATCTGATCGCAGAACGCGTATAAAACCGAATCCGGCATCATATAAATGGAGGTATGTTACAATGAAAAGTGATAATGTAAAAAAAGGGATCCAGCAGGCACCGCACCGTTCTCTGTTCAATGCTCTTGGCATGACAAAGGAAGAGATGGAGCGTCCGTTAGTTGGTATCGTAAGTTCTTATAATGAAATCGTTCCGGGTCATATGAATCTGGATAAAATCGTCAATGCAGTAAAACAGGGTGTTGCCATGGCAGGCGGTACACCGGTAGTATTCCCGGCGATCGCAGTCTGCGACGGTATTGCCATGGGTCATATCGGTATGAAATATTCTCTGGTAACAAGAGATCTGATCGCAGATTCTACCGAGGCAATGGCACTGGCACATCAGTTCGATGCCCTGGTCATGGTTCCGAACTGTGACAAGAATGTACCGGGACTTCTGATGGCAGCCGCACGTATCAATGTGCCGACCGTATTTGTAAGCGGCGGCCCGATGCTGGCAGGTCATGTGAAGGGACGCAAACGCAGCCTTTCCAGTATGTTTGAAGCAGTCGGAGAATACTCTGCAGGCAAACTGACCGCAGACGATGTATGTGAATTCGAAGAAAAAGTATGTCCGACCTGTGGTTCCTGCTCCGGTATGTACACTGCAAACAGCATGAACTGTCTGACAGAAGTACTTGGTATGGGACTTCGTGGAAACGGAACCATTCCGGCTGTATATTCCGAGCGTATCCGTCTTGCAAAACATGCAGGTATGCAGGTTATGGAAATGTACCGTCAGAATATCCGTCCACGCGACATTATGACAGAGGATGCAATTTTAAATGCACTGACCGTGGATATGGCACTGGGATGTTCTACAAACAGTATGTTGCATTTACCGGCGATTGCACATGAAATCGGCATGGATTTCGATATCACATTTGCAAATGAGATCAGTGCAAAGACACCGAACCTCTGCCACCTGGCACCGGCAGGCCCGACCTACATGGAGGATCTGAATGAAGCCGGCGGTGTTTATGCCGTTATGAATGAATTAAATAAACTTGGTCTGCTGCACACCGACTGCATGACCGTTACCGGAAAGACCGTAGGCGAGAATATCAAAGACTGCGTAAACTTAAATCCGGAAGTCATCCGCCCGGTAGAAAATCCGTACAGCAAGACCGGCGGACTGGCTGTCCTGACCGGAAATCTGGCACCGGACGGAAGTGTTGTAAAACGTTCTGCCGTTGTGCCTGAAATGATGGTACATGAAGGTCCGGCAAGAGTCTTTGAATGTGAGGAAGATGCATGTGAGGCTATTCTCTCCGGAAAGATCAAAGAAGGCGATGTTGTCGTGATCCGTTACGAAGGACCAAAAGGCGGTCCTGGTATGAGAGAAATGCTGAATCCGACTTCTGAGATCGCAGGTATGGGACTTGGTTCCACGGTTGCCCTGATCACAGACGGCCGTTTCAGCGGTGCGTCCAGAGGAGCTTCCATCGGTCACGTATCACCGGAAGCAGCAGTCGGCGGTCCGATCGCACTGGTAGAAGAAGGCGATATCATCAAGATCAACATTCCGGAAAACAGACTGGAACTGGCTGTTTCTGATGAAGAGCTGGCAAGAAGAAAAGCCAACTGGACACCGAGAGAGCCGAAGGTAAAGACCGGCTATCTGGCACGTTACGCTTCTATGGTAACTTCCGGTAACAGAGGAGCTATTCTTGTTTCAGAAAAATAATTCTGAAACAAGAATGGAAGCTAAGCAACAACAGTAAGAAAAGTAAAGGTGAGGACAGCAGGATGAAGTTAAATGGTTCAGAAATCGTAATCGAGTGCCTGAAAGAGCAGGGCGTAGACACTGTTTTCGGTTATCCGGGCGGCACGATTTTAAATGTATACGATGCATTATATAAACATGGTTCAGAGATCAATCATATCTTAACATCCCATGAGCAGGGTGCTGCTCATGCGGCAGACGGATATGCAAGAGCAACCGGAAAAGTCGGCGTATGTATGGCAACTTCCGGTCCCGGAGCCACGAATCTGGTAACCGGTATTGCAACGGCATATATGGATTCCATTCCAGTGGTTGCCATCACAGCGAACGTAGCCGTTCCGCTGCTTGGAAGAGACAGTTTCCAGGAGATCGACATCACGGGTGTAACGATGCCGATCACAAAGCATAACTATATTGTAAAAGACATCACAAAACTGGCAGATACCATCCGTGAAGCATTCCGCATTGCACAGGAAGGCAGACCTGGTCCTGTTCTGGTTGATATCACAAAAGATGTGACCGCCGCAGAGACCGAGTATGTAAAAGAAGAGCCGTTCCCGGTAGAACGCAGCACACAGTATATCAAAGAAAAAGATCTGGCACAGGCAACAGAGCTGATCAATGAGAGTGAAAAGCCATTTGTTTTTGTCGGCGGCGGTGCCGTGACATCCGGGGCTTCCAAAGAACTGATGGAGTTTGTAAAGAAAATAGAGGCACCGGTTGCAGACAGCCTGATGGGAAAAGGTGCTTTTGACGGCACCGATGAGCTTTACATGGGTATGCTCGGTATGCACGGAACAAAAGCATCCAACTTAGGTGTAACAAAATGTGATCTGCTGATCACGGTCGGTTCCCGGTTCAGTGACCGTGTCATCGGAAATGCCAGCCGTTTTGCAAAAAATGCCAAAATTCTCCAGATTGATGTCGATCCGGCAGAGATCAACAAAAACATTCAGGTAGACTGCAGTATTATCGGAGATCTCAAAGAAGTGCTGACACGTCTCAATCAGAGAATTGAAAAACATGAGCATAAAGAATGGATCAAAGAGATTGAAACAATCTCCGAAGAGCATCCTCTGAAATACAATGAAGAAGGTCTGACCGGTCCGTATGTGATTGAGCAGATCTATAAAGTAACCGAAGGAAATGCCATCATCACAACCGATGTCGGACAGCATCAGATGTGGGCTGCACAGTATTATCGTTACAAAGATCCGCGTACCTTCCTGTCATCCGGCGGACTTGGCACCATGGGTTATGGTGTCGGAGCTGCAATCGGAGCCAAAGTGGGAAGACCGGACAAAGTGGTACTGAATATCGCTGGAGACGGATGTTTCCGTATGAACATGAATGAGATTGCAACCGCAGCCCGATACAACATCCCGATCATTCAGGTTGTCATCAATAACCATGTGCTCGGTATGGTTCGCCAGTGGCAGACACTGTTCTACGGAAAACGTTATTCACAGACCATTCTGAATGACGGTGTGGATTTTGTGAAAGTGGCAGAAGCACTTGGTGCAGAAGGCATCCGTGTAACGAAAAAAGAAGAAGTCGCACCGGCTGTTGAAAAAGCGATCGCACTTGGCAAACCGGTTGTGATCGACTGTGTGATCGACTGCGACGACAAAGTCTTTCCGATGGTTCCGGCAGGTGCACCGATCGAAGATGTATTTGACCAGGACGATCTGAATAAAGAAGCATAAATTCGGTTCTGTAAGCCTTTTTCCAGAACTTGGAAAAAGGCTTGACTAATTTTTAACAAAGTACTATAGTAAAGTGTAGAAAATAAGTGCTGATATCTGGCGGAGTTTTGAAAACAGGCATCAGCACTTGCTATAAAACTCATCACACAACAAAGTGAGAAGTCAAGGAGGATATGAAAGTGAGCAGAGTGTACAATTTTTCAGCAGGTCCGGCCGTATTACCGGAAGAAGTATTAAAAGAAGCAGCAGCAGAAATGCTGGATTACAAGGGCTGTGGTATGTCCGTTATGGAAATGAGTCACCGCTCACAGGTCTTTGACGATATTATCAAAGAAGCAGAGCAGGATCTGCGTGATCTGATGCATATTCCGGATAACTATAAAGTGCTGTTCCTGCAGGGCGGTGCTTCACAGCAGTTTGCTATGATTCCTATGAATCTGATGAAAAACAAAGTTGCAGATTATATCGTAACAGGACAGTGGGCAAAAAAAGCATATCAGGAGGCACAGAAATACGGAAAAGTAAACAAGATCGCAACTTCTGAAGATAAGACATTCTCCTATATTCCGGATTGCTCCGATCTGCCGGTTAGCCCGGATGCAGACTATGTATATATTTGTGAGAACAACACCATTTATGGTACAAAATTCAAAACACTGCCGAATACAAAAGGCAAGACACTGGTAGCAGACGTTTCTTCCTGCTTCCTGTCAGAGCCGGTCGATGTCACAAAATACGGCATCATTTACGGCGGCGTTCAGAAGAATATCGGACCGGCAGGCATGGTGATTTCCATTATCCGCGAAGATCTGATCACAGATGAGGTACTGGAAGGTACACCGACCATGCTGAAATTTAAGACACATGCCGATGCAGGTTCTCTGTACAACACACCGAACTGCTACTGCATTTATATGTGCGGCAAGGTATTCAAATGGCTGAAAAAGATGGGCGGTCTGGAAGTCATGAAAGAACGCAACGAAAAGAAAGCAAAACTGCTTTACGATTATCTTGACAGCAGTAAGCTGTTCAAAGGAACGGTAGAAAAAGATTCCCGCTCTCTGATGAACGTTCCATTTGTCACAGGTGACAAAGACCTGGATGCAAAATTTGTAAAAGAAGCAAAAGAAGCCGGACTTGAAAACCTGAAAGGTCATCGTACCGTTGGCGGTATGCGTGCAAGTATCTACAATGCAATGCCATATGAAGGTGTGGAAGCACTGGTAGCATTTATGAAGAAATTTGAAGAGGAGAATCTGTAAAATGAAATATACATGCTTAAACCCGATCGCTTCTGTAGGACTGGATCAGTTCACAGAAGGTTACGAAAAAACAGAAAAAATGGAAGATGCAGACGCAGTGCTGGTAAGAAGTGCTGCCATGCATGATCTGGAGCTGCCGGATGGTCTGTATGCAGTTGCACGTGCCGGTGCCGGTGTCAACAACATTCCGCTGGATAAATGTGCAGAAAAAGGTATCGTTGTATTTAACACACCGGGAGCCAATGCAAACGGCGTAAAAGAGCTGGTGATCGCAGGCATGCTGCTGGCTTCCCGTGATATCATCGGCGGTGTGGAATGGGCAAAATCCGAAGCAGGAAGCGAAGATATCGCAAAAAAGGCAGAAAAAGAAAAGAAGAAATTTGCAGGATGCGAACTGATGGGCAAAAAGCTTGGTATCATCGGACTTGGTGCGATCGGTATCCAGGTGGCAAACGTGGCAGAATGTCTGGGTATGGATGTATATGGTTATGATCCGTACATTTCTGTTGATGCGGCATGGAAACTTTCCAAAGGCGTAAAGCACATCAAAGATGTGGACGATATTTACCGTACCTGCGATTATATCACGATCCATGTACCGCTGCTGGATTCTACCAGAAAGATGATCAATCAGGATGCAATCGATCTGATGAAAGAAAATGTCGTGATCCTGAACTTTGCACGTGATATGCTGGTAGATGAAGAGGCTGTTGTAAAAGCCCTCAAAGAAGGAAAAGTAAAGAAATATGTCTGCGATTTCCCGAATACCACAACCGCAGGTGTGGAAAATGCGATCATCATCCCTCATCTGGGTGCATCCACCGCAGAATCGGAAGACAACTGTGCAAAGATGGCAGTTCAGGAACTGATGGAATACCTGGAAAAAGGAAATATCATCAATTCTGTAAACTATCCGAACTGCAGTCTGGGCGAGTGCACACATGCAAACCGTATTGCGATCAACCACCGCAACGTAAAGAACATGCTGGGACAGTTTACCGACATTTTTGCAACATCTGATATCAACATCGCAAACATGGTAAACAAGAGCAAAGGCGATTATGCATACTCTCTGTTTGATCTGGACAGCGTGGCATCCGAAGAAGTACTGGATAAGATCCGTGCAGTCGAAGGTGTGCTGAGAGTCAGAGTGATCAAATAAAAAACAAAAGAATAAGAAAAATAAGAGGACAAAAGGCTGTTGCAGTTTTCTGCTTCAGCCTTTTTCAGTACGGAAGAGGCGGCTCATAAACCGAAACGCCCGGACCGTGCAGAGATGGAGGAATGATTATGGCAGAGATCAGAACATTTTGTGCTGTACATCCGGCAGAAGGACTTGCATCTAAACTCGCAGCTCTTCCTTATGATGTCTACAGCCGTGACGAGGCAAGAGAACAGGTAAAAAAAGCACCGGAAAGCTTTCTGGCGATCGACCGCCCGGAGACCCAGTTTCCAAAAGATCAGGATATGTATGCACCGGAAGTCTATCAGAAAGCACATGATATGTTAGAGGAATGGATCAAAAGAGGCTCCTTTGTGCAGGATCAGCAGAAATGTTACTATCTGTATGAACTGACGATGGATGGAAGGTCACAGACCGGTCTTGTGGCATGTGCATCGATCGACGATTATTTAAACGGTGTGATCAAAAAGCATGAAAATACAAGGGCAGAAAAAGAGCAGGACCGTATCCGACACGTCGATACCTGCAATGCACAGACCGGACCGATCTTTCTTGCCTACCGCAAAGATCAGACGATCGCAGAGGTGACAGCAAAAATAAAACAGCAGAAACCGATGTTTGCGTTTGTCTCGGAAGATGGCATCGGACATAAAGGCTGGAGAGTGGATGCAAAAGAGGATATTGCAATAATTGCAGATACATTTGCGAAAATAGATAAAATTTATATCGCAGACGGACATCACAGGGCAGCATCGGCAGTCAAAGTAGGGCAGCTTCGCAGAAAACAGCATCCGGATTATGACGGCAGCGAAGAATTCAATTATTTTCTGTCGGTATTATTCCCGGATGAGGAACTTTACGTTATGGATTACAATCGTGTCGTCCTGGATCTGAACGGACAGACAAGAGAAGGATTTCTGAAAAACGCAGCGAAAATTTTTGATGTACAACCGGTAAATGCGGCATATCATCCGCAGAAAAAGGGTACTTTTGGCATGTATCTTAGCGGTCAGTGGTATCAACTTACGGCAAAGGCAGATCTTACAAAAGACGATCCGGTGGAAGGTCTGGATGTCGCTTATCTGCAAAGAGAATTTTTGCAGCCATATCTGGATATCCAGGATCCGAAAACATCAAAACGCATCAGGTATGTGGGCGGGATCCGCGGACTTTCCGAGCTGGAGCGTATGGTCGATCATGTAAAAGAGACGCAGCAAAAAGATGCGGTGGCTTTTTCCATGTATCCGACTTCCATGGCAGAACTGTTTGCCGTAGCCGATGCCGGCATGCTGATGCCGCCGAAATCCACATGGTTTGAGCCGAAATTAAGAAGCGGACTGTTTTTACATATGTTATAATTTTTTTGCTTTTTTACTGAAGTTGTTTGTGTTAAAATAGAATAATAAGATGCCAGGGTGCTATGTGCCAGTGGCACATGTTTCGCACCGACCGAAGCGGAGCGTAGAAAGGATTGTGGGAGTGCAACGCATGGAACAATCCGCAGGTATCATAATTTAAGAAACATTATGGGCAAGCAGCAAAGCGGATTGCGAATATCCGCTTAAATACATAAGGGAGGGTTTGAAGATTATGGACAACAAATTATATGAAATGATGGACTGGGCAGCAGTAGAGGGGATTGTATATTCAGAAGAAGATCATCCGCACGATATTCTGGGAGCACATGTGACAGAAGAAGGGATTCTGATTCAGACGTTTCTGCCGACGGCAAAGAGTGTGACAGTGGTGTTGAAAGACAGCAAAAAAGAATATCCGATGGATTTAGAGGATGAGGAAGGCTTTTTCGCTGCACTGCTTCCGGGTAAAAGAATTCCGAAATATCATTATCACGTAGATTTTGGAGAAGAAGCAGACGGAAAAGAAAATATCGTAGAATACGAAGATCCATATCGTTTTGCACCACAGATCACGGAAAAAGAAACGAAGAAATTTAATGCAGGCATCTGCTACGATATCTACGAAAAACTGGGATCACATCCAATGACGGTCAATGGTGTGGAAGGTGTTTTGTTTGCAGTATGGGCACCAAATGCCATGCGTGTCAGCGTGGTGGGCGATTTCAACCTCTGGGATGGCAGACGTCTGCCGATGAGAAGACTGTGGGATTCCGGTATTTTTGAACTGTTTGTACCGGGACTTGCTGCAGGACAGCTCTATAAATATGAAATCAAGGCAAAGGGAGGGCTGACATTCTTAAAAGCAGATCCGTATGCCAATGCTGCACAGCTTCGTCCTGACACGGCATCGGTGATCACAGACCTGAGTCAGTATGCATGGAAAGATGAAGCATGGCTGAAACAGAGAAAAAATGCAGACAGTAAGAAGGCTCCGATGTCCATTTATGAGGTACATCTTGGCTCATTCCGCAAGCCGGAGGACGGCAGGGAGTTTTACAATTACCGTGAACTGGCTGTGATGCTTGCGGACTATGTAAAAGAGATGGGCTATACGCATATTGAGCTGATGCCGGTTATGGAGCACCCATTTGACGGTTCCTGGGGCTATCAGGTGACCGGATACTATGCACCGACCAGTCGTTACGGCACACCGGAAGATTTCATGTATTTCATGGACTATATGCATGCACAGGGCATCGGCGTGATTCTGGACTGGGTACCGGCACATTTTCCGCGTGATACGTTTGGACTGGCTGCCTTTGACGGAACCTGCCTGTACGAGCACCTCGATCCGAGAAAAGGTTCCCATCCGCACTGGGGCACACTGATCTACAATTACGGTCGTCCGGAAGTCAAGAACTTCCTGATCGCAAACGCACTGTTCTGGGCAGAAAAGTATCACATTGATGGTATCCGTATGGATGCGGTGGCTTCCATGCTCTATCTTGATTATGGAAAGAACGAAGGAGAATGGGTGCCGAATATCTACGGCGGAAACGAGAATCTGGAAGCAGTTGAATTTTTCCATCATCTCAATTCCATCTTTAAACAGAAGGAGCCGGGGGTTCTGATGATCGCCGAAGAATCCACAGCATGGCCGAAAGTAACGGGAGCCGTTGAGGATGAGGGTCTTGGCTTTGACTACAAATGGAACATGGGCTGGATGAATGACTTCATTTATTATATGTCACTGGATCCGATCTTCCGTACCGCAAATCATGGGGCACTGACGTTCAGCATGGTTTATGCGTACAGTGAAGATTATATCCTGACCTTGTCACATGACGAGGTTGTACACGGCAAAGCATCCATGATCGGCAAGATGCCGGGTGACCGTGAGCAGCAGTTTGCAAACTTACGTGCCGCTTATGGATTTATGCTGGCACATCCGGGCAAAAAGCTTTTGTTCATGGGACAGGATTTTGCACAGTATGATGAGTGGGCAGAGGACCGGTCACTGGAGTGGGAGCTTTTGCAGTATGATGAGCACAAGCAGATGCAGAATTATGTGAAAGCACTCAATACATTTTACAAAGAGCATCCGGCACTTTACGAAATGGACTATGATCCGGATGGATTTACCTGGATCAATAACATTTCTGCCAATGAAAATATGGTAGTCTTTACCAGAAACACAAAGAAAAAAGAAGAGACGCTGCTGATCGTCTGCAATTTCTCACCGCTGACTTACGAAAACCACAAGATCGGCGTTCCATACCCTGGAAAATACAAAGAAATCTTTAACAGCGACAGCAAAGAATTCGGAGGCAGCGGAGTCGGTAATCCGAGACTGAAACAGTCAAAAAAATCAGAATGCGATGACAGAGCGGATTCGATCCTGATCACGGTTCCGCCGATGAGCATTACGGTTTTTTCTTATACAAAAGCGGCAGCCGGAAGAGCGGTCAACAAAAAAACGGCAACAAAGAAAACAGCCGAGAAAAAAGTTACCGAAAAGAAAACAGCCGAAAAGAAAGTGGCTGCTGTAAAAGAAACGGAAAAGAAAACAGCTGAGAAGAAAAGCAGTGAAAAAGTAACTTCGATCAAAGCCGCTTCTGAGAAAAAAGCAGCTGCAAAGAAAACAACCGCAAAACAAGGAACCGGTAAGCAGGCAACCCCAAAAGCAGAGCTGGAGATGGCAGCTGCAAGTGAAGAAAAAGTGACAAAGACGGCAGAAAAAGCACCGAAAAAAAGCCTCAAAGAAGAACTGGAAGCCAAAATCGCAGAAAGTGCAAAGGCAGAGGAAGAAAGAAAAAACAAGACAACGGGCAGAAAACCGGCCGCAAAGAGCAGACGAAACAAACAGCAGGAGAAATAGCAGATGGAACAAATAGCAGAGAATACGGCAGATTCGCTGACCGAAAGTGTAAAAGAAGTCAATCAGTTTACACAGTATTTTCAGGGGAAAATGCCGGGGCTTATGGATCTGGGCATCAAACTGGTCATTGTCCTGATTGCATTTTTTGTCTGCCGCAAGATCATTCAGCTGATCCTGAAGATCTTTGGCCGGTCCTTTGAACGGGCCGGGATGGAGGCAGCATCCGCGCACTTCACACTTTCCATTATGAAAGCCATCATGTACGTGATGGTGGTGGCAGTCATGGCCACTTTTCTCGGAGTGTCCGGAGCGTCGGTTGCTGCACTGATCGGCTCGATGGGAGTTGGCGTTGTGCTGGCGTTAAAAGAATCGCTTTCGAATATTGCGGGGGGATTTATCTTATTGTTTATGAAACCATTTGTCAGCGGAGATTATATCCACGAAGACACCCATGGAAATGAAGGAACCGTGGTGAAGGTGGATCTCTTTTATACGACACTTCTGACGATCGATAACCGTACCGTATCGATTCCAAACGGAATCATCACCAACAGCAGTTTGACGAACATTTCAAAGCAGGATAAGCGGCAGTTGCGTGAAAAGGTAGGGATTTCCTATCGAAACGATATCAATGAGGCAAGGAAAGTGCTGCTCGCTATTTTGCAGAAGGATGCGGCCATTCTGAAAGAAGAGAAGATCGAAGTGGTCGTTGAAAGTCTTGGAGACTCCGGTGTGATCCTCGGGTGGCATGCCTGGGTAAGACCGCAGGATTATTTTCCGGCAAAATGGCGGATCACCGAAGAAATCAAATACAGATTTGATGAAAATCAGATTGAGATCCCATATCAGCAGATTGATGTGAAGATCAGCCGGTAAGAATATCCGGTAAAAGCAGGAGGAGTACAGAGTTTCCTGCCTGTGTCGGTCAATGTAGAAAAATGACAGTGACAGAGGGAGAAAAACAGAAATAAGGGGCAAGTTACAGGAGGATAAAATTTTATGGAAACAAAGAAAAACGGTGTGCAGGCGGAAGCTCATACAAAAGAGCAGACTTCCGGCGGACATGCCCACAGTCACACGCATGTGCTGGAGGACGGAACAGTTGTCACGCACACGCATACGCACAGTCACGAACATACAAAAGCAGTGATAAACCGTCTCTCCCGTGCGATCGGACACCTGGAGTCTATCAAGAAAATGGTGGAAAACGGCAGAGACTGCAGTGAGGTGCTGATCCAGCTTTCCGCAGTCAAAGCAGCGATCAACAATACCGGAAAAGTCATTCTTCAAGATCACATCCAGCATTGCCTGGTAGATGCGATCGAGTCCGGAGACAGGAAGGAAATTGAAGAATTGAATAAGGCAATTGACAGGTTCATTAAATAGTGTATAATAATTCAGTAGACTTTTTAACGATGAATTTCATTAGAATCTGCTGCAGAAGATGCGGCCGAAGAGGAAGGCATGAAGAAAGACAAAACACGCAAGAAAAGTTCTGCATATAAAAAATATCGCAGACACAAGATTTTATTTATCACAGAACTGATCATTTTGATTCCGCTGCTGGCATTTGGCTTTTTGTATGTACAGTTTGAGAAAAAACTCGGCAATATTGATACTGTGACACTTCAGTCCGGTGATATCCAGGTGAATGAAGAAGTGGAGAACAATGCAGTTCTGCATGGCTATACCAACATTGCCCTGTTCGGTGTTGATTCCCGTGACGGAAGTATGGATTATACAAACACCGATACGATCATCATTGCGAGCATCAATAACGACACGAAAGTGGTAAAACTGGTATCCATATACCGTGATACCTACCTGAATATCGGTGAAGACCGTTATGGAAAAGCCAATGCAGCCTATGCGAACGGCGGTTATAAATGGGCGATCAATATGCTGAACCAGAACCTGGATCTGGACATCACGGATTTTGTAACGGTGAACATGAATGCACTGGTAGAAGTAGTAGATGCACTTGGCGGTTTTGATTTTGATCTGACAGACGAAGAAGTGGTACATATGAACAACTACTGTGTCGGAACTTCTGAAATCACAGGAAAATCTTATGAACGTATCGAGCCGGAAGTGGCGGGCACGTATCATCTGAACGGTGTGCAGGCAGTATCCTACACCCGTATCCGTTATACAGCTGGAAACGATTACAAACGTACCGAACGCCAGAGAGAGCTGATCGCCAAAATCGTGGCAAAAGCAAAAAAAGCAGATATGAAGACGCTGGTAGATATCATGGACAATGTGTTCCCGATGATCTCCACCAGTCTCAGCAAATCGGATATTGTATCTCTGGGAATGAATATGTTGTCTTATCAGCTGGGGGATACCTGCGGATTCCCGTTTGAACACCGTACAAGTGATCTGAGCGGAGATTCCGAAGTTCCGGTTACCTTATCCTGGAATGTTACCAGACTGCATGACTACCTGTTTGGCATCAAAGATTATGAGCCGTCCGCAGGTGTACAGGAGCGAAGTGCTCATATCGAAGAAGTCAGCGGATTCAGCAAAGGCAGTGCCGTCAGCAAAGAGAATTATACGCTGAACGGAGAAGAAGCCGGAAAAGATGTCGATGACAATATTCCGGGAATCCAGGAGACCGAGTCTGAGACAGAAACCCAGACGCAGGAAGCGGCAGTCAGCGATAATGGTGACGGCAGTGTTTATGATGATAATTCTTACAATAATTTTTACGATCAGGAGCAGTATAACGATTACAGCCCGGATGGGTATAATTACGATGAAGAATATTGAGTTGAGCAGATATCTGCAATGGAAATGGGAAATGTATTTGACTTAGTTAAATTGTAATTATTTTTGTGAAAATACTTGCAAAACAGACAATAATCATGTATAATAATTTGAGTCAGCAGCAATGCTGTTGACCGATGCTGGAATAGCTCAGTCGGTAGAGCACTTCACTCGTAATGAAGGGGTCGAGGGTTCAAGTCCCTTTTCCAGCTTAATAGAAAAAACACCGGAAATCCAGCAAAATCAAGGGTTTCCGGTGTTTTTGTGTTCTGAAATAGCTGTTTTTCTGATGCATAAAAACCGCCTGAAACAGTGAGAAAAAGTGTAAAATGTTGGGAAAGTGTAGTCAAAATGTAGTCAGATTGTAGTCACTTTTTCAGTGCTGTCAGAAGCATTATTTTGATATGATTTTTTTGCGAAATCGTTCAGCTTCTGGATGGATTTTCCTTCCTGTCTCCGCAGTTCTGCGTATGTATCCAGCAGCATTTTCGAATTGCTGTGTCCCATGATTTCCACCGCTTCCATGATATCAATACCGGAATAATACAGCATGGTTGCATATTCATGCCGGAATGTATGCGATCCCAGCCCCGGACACATATCTACATCGAACTTGATGCGGCCGTTTTCGTAGTGATGTGTGCCGCCGCAGGCAGTGTTCAATGTCCGCTTGATCCGCTCGAACAGTCTGCGATACTGCGACTTTTTCAGATAGCTGCCATCAGTTCCGGGAAACAGAAGATTACCCTGTAATGTAGACAGATACTTTTTCAGGACGTCCGCCAGTGGATCCAGCAGATAGATCTCACGCTCTCCACTGTCTGTTTTCGTGTCTTTGAGCACGGCAGTTTCTCCAACGAACTTAACTGCCTTGTTGACAGTGATCTTTTTCCGGGCAAAATTGATATCAAACCGTGTCAGAGGGATGATCTCCTGCCGCCGCATTCCGGTATACAGCAACATATGCAGCAGTGTACTTGCCTGCGGATCCAGCTCTAAGTCTTCCAGGTGGATACGTTCCAACTCTGTCAGTGCCCGTTTTTTCTTCTTCGGTGCAGGATCTTTTTCGATATTTTCCGCAACATTCTTGAACAGCAGGCCGTCATCAATGGCAGCACGCATGATCTGGTTGACTGTCTGGTAGTAACGACGCTGCAGATCGGCGTGACCTTTTAGTACATTGTATCCGGTCTGAACATCTGTTTTTTTAATCTGCAACAGTTTCAGACCATCCAGTGCGGTAGTGTGGTTTTTCAGAATGTTCCGATAACCTTCAATCGTGTTCGTTTCACGCCCGGATTTGTACAGTTCTAACCACTTCCATTTATACGCCCCGAATGTCACGTTCTTTTCTGATACATAGATGCCTTTGCTGGTCTGCTCGATCACCTCGGCTTTCTTGCGTTCCAGCTCCGCAACACTACGACCATATACCTGTATACGGACTCTTTTTCCGTTTTCCGGATTTATTTCATCGGTAGTTACCCATGCGGCGTACCTGCCGTCTTTTCTCTTTTTGTATTTTGCCATAATATATCATCCTCCTTAAAAATGAGTATAAAAAATACACCTGTACAGGTGCTGGAGGATTGTGGTATAATCTTCTTGTTCAAGGAAGAATTATGCCGGTCTCCAGACCTGTATAGATTCGCTGATCCGCTTCGGTGCTGGGAACACCGGGGCGGATTTTTTGTTGTTTGGTTGTTTTTAGATACTATCAAAATAAGTTTTGATTTTTTCAATGCAATCGTTTTTACAATTTCCATACATACGCTCAAGACTTGCACAAGAAGAAATTAATTGTATTAAGTCAGCCTGTATAAAATCATGATTTTCTTCAATAAGGTTTTTTGTATAATGCAATATTTCAGTGGCAGAGTTCATGTGGCATACAGAATCCATATATTCATCTAACTGCAATTTGTAGTTAGAGAAAATATTGTCAGTATTATCTTCGGAAATAGTCTCCTGCTCAATATCCAGAAGACAATCATTATCTGAAGCTGTTATGACAGTGTTGCCAAATATGTATTTTTTAATGGATACCTTAGCGTACTTAATTAGCGGAAGTATATTAAGTTCCAAACTGCAAGGAACAGGTGTACTGATGGAAGTAGCAAAGTTTTGTGCAACATCAAAACGTGAAAAACCTGTGTAATGTACTGGGTGCAATTCATCGAAGATATCAACAAGAAAGATATCAGCGAGAACACCAGTAATATTTTCAGATGATTTTCCGAATAATGTTGCAGTAATTGTAGATTTTTCAGTATCTGGCAATATCGTCAAGGACGATACCCTAAATTCCAAATCAGGGTTATAATTGATAACATTTATTTTTACAGGAACGACAGGTTCTTTCAAAGTGCTCTTTATTGTTACAGCAGTGCCATTTGCGATTACGCCCATAATATCATGGTCATCAGTAGTATAATCGATATCGAGTCCGATAATTGCATTGGCACCCATTTGCTTTGCGTTGCTGATTAAAAGGTCGAGAGCATTTTTTTGAGCCGCTTCAAGTTTTTCAGAGTACGAAGATAAAAGATTAAAGTCAGAAAGAAACTTTGTATTTAAAGCGTATTCTCCTGAACAAAATCCTAAATAATCTGTAATTTCATAATTTTCAAAATTAAAACCGGATGTCAGTTTCATGGCTTGCTCTCCTTTATCTTTTTTAAGTCGTAACGCGGACCTTTGCGAATATCCAAAGTGTAAGGGTCAGGCATTTCGTAATCACCCCAGCGTGTACGAAGGATTTCTTTAGGCGGTGTGATTTTTGCAGGTTCCAGCAACAGGAATTCTTGCTGTGAGGGCTGACGTCCGGCTTTCTTTATCATACGTGTTAATCGTCCTTTCATGCCGGCTTTTGTGTCATCGACTGTTACATTCATGGTTAATGCTTCTACACACACGGCAGCAGCGTTTTCGTAAAGCCCCTGTTTTTCATAAATCATCGCCAGACGTTTATAGGCAGGAACACACGGAGGAGAGTCTTGTTTATATTTTTCACTGATTTTCTTCCAGATTTTAAAAGCTTCAATATTATTTTTGCAATTTTGTATGAAAATTGAAGCACGTTCGCCCTCGTAGTCTTTCAAGTTATACATGACAGACCAGTCAGATTCTATTGCTTCCATACCTGAAAAATATTGTTCAGATATTTGACGATAATCTTCGTCTAACCAATAGGGTTCTTGCATATCGTCGTAAAATTCCATAACCTCTTTTCTCCTTTGAATACTTTTTCTTTTTCCGGAGATAATAACACCATGAAAATATTATTATCTCAATTCTTGGAACAGCACCACCTGTCGATCAGGCAGGCGGCAATTATGACCGGTGTTCCCCGGTCTACGATCGGTGATATAGTGACCGGTCGAGTAAGTCCAACTCTGGCAACTATGGAACAGTTGGCAGCAGGGCTGAAAACCACTATTTCTAACTTGTATGAGTCTGAATATAAGTGATTTTCAAAAAGCGTCCGGGATTTCGGACAACGCACAACTTTTTAGCTTCCGATACGTTTTATATAGTGAAAGGAAAATTTTACTAAAACAAATGTTCGAAAACAGTTGCATCACAAATATTTTTGTGATAATATAAAATTAAAGATTTTCGAACAAATGTTTGAAAAAACGTGATCGGAGGTACATAGGATGGACTACAAAAACGAGATTATAAAACTGATCAACAAACTGAACGCTTCAGATGAAACCTTTTTGAAACAGGTTTACATAATCATCAAGAAGCACTTTGACAGAAGAGAGGGACGTTAGTCCCTTTTCTTTTTTGCCAAATTGTCTGCCAGTTTCTCGGCTGCTTCCATAAGTACCTTTCGTGATGCCGGAGACAGTTCACTGTAAGTTTTGACTATCTCCAAAATTACACTGTAAAAAGCGTTGTCTTTTCCTTCTTCTAACAGATCTGAAACAATACCAGCTATTTCCTCATCTTCCGAGAGCCGCTGGTACATCTCTCCATCACCTGTTTTCAGCCATTCTTCACTGACATTGAATTCACGGCATATCGCCCGGCTCATTTGTTCTGTGAGATTGCGTTCTCCTTTTTCAATTCTGGAGATTGCTACTTTAGTAACTCCGAGTCGACTGCCGAATTGCTCCATTGTCATTTCTAAGCTCTTTCGGATTTCTTTGACACGCTCACCTTGCGTCATTCATTCGCCTCCCTTCATTCTATTTTCTGATCTTAGAATAACACCGCACGAACAAAAAGTCAACAAAAAAAGTAACCAAAGGCAACAAAAAAGTATTGACAAAGTAACCGAAGGAAAGTATAATGTAACCAAGGTCAACGAAATAGCAAAACACAGGAGGTAAATAAAATGTACGAAACAGTAAAAGTTGTTAAGGGTTACGAAATCAAAAGAATGAAAGGAACACGCGGAGCCTATCACGTAAACGTGCGTGAGGGCAAAGGGTTCAGAGAGTTTCATACTTTTAGAACCATCAAAGCAGCAGCTGAATTTATTGAAACAACTTTATAAATAAAGCCGAAACGGGGAGATTTCCCCGTCCGATCACGATGGCAACGTGGTCGCTGATGATGGCAAGCCAAGAAAGGAGAGAACTAGATGAAAGAAACGAAAAAGAAACTGTTACAGGAAACAGTTACAATTCTGAAAAAACTGGACAGAGAAAGCCTGGCAATTATCAGAAGTAACGCAGAGATCCTGAGAGCCAGAGATACTCTCGAAGAACAGAAAGCGGGGTAGGGATGAAATCTATTGTAGCAGACAATCTTTCAAATATAATCAAAGAAAAATGTCTTAAGCAGTGCACAGTAGCCCAAAAAGCAGGGTATTCAAAGCAACAGCTTACAGATATGTTGAAAGGAAGAAAAAGGATAAAAGAAACAGACATTCTCAGACTTGCATCCGCACTTGATGTAGATGTAAGTGTGTTGCTTAAAACCGAGGCAGGTGATTCGAAACAGTCAGATGAAGCAGGCGATAAGCAGCGAGAAAAAGAACGCCCGGATGTGCGAGCGTTCGTAAAGTTATTAAAAATTGAAGATGGCTATGCAGTATGTGATGTGAGATTCAAGCTAGTAAAGCCAGACAGCGAATAGCATCATTAAAAATCTATTTGTCTAAGAGACGCTGGTAAGCTGTTTCGACCATATCCTGCCAAGATTCAAAATCAGAATGCAGTCTGATAGAAGAATCAAATGCAACAGTATCTTGCAGTTTATTAAGATCTTCCGGTGCTGTTAAATCACAGCCAATGGCTTTGAAGAAGTCAGTTACATCACTAAACCTTGTAAATTCTTTCATAAAGTCATCCGGAAAAAATTCATAGATACTTGCAGAAGATATGTAATCAAGACGTTTGTCAATGTTTCCAGGGTAAGAGCCTACACAAAATCGAATTTGAGGCATAATGTACTCCTTTCTGTTCTCTATGGTCGTTATGTGGTGAATAAAAGGATACTACCAAAATATTAAAAAATCAATACAAAAATATTGAGTAAGGGAAAACAGGAGGTAACAGACCATTGATGAAACATTATATTTCAGACATCAAAAAGCAAGCCGAGAAAGTTACGACAGCGATCACAGGTGCGGAGATGCGAGAAGCAGTCTCGAGTGCGTTCAGTGATACCGCAACAGCATTAGAGACAATGGAAGAATCCTATAGAAAGCGGGGTAAACCATTAGCAATCCTGTTGCTGTTCTGGATTGTGATTCTGACACTGGATGAATAGAGAAAGTGAGGTGGCAAAATGGAAGAACTTAAAAAAATGCTTCTGGAAGTACTCCGGGAGTGCAAGCAGCCAGAGTTCCCGCCTGAACCGGTACCCACAAGGGTAGCCGCAAAGGTTCTGGGAGTGGAACAGAGCACAGTGATTAACCGAATGGAGTCCGGTGAGCTGGATATCGGGCTGGTGTTCAGATCGAAGCCGACCAAAAGAGGGCAGGCAAGTCGAAGAAGTACATACATCAGTCCCAAAAAGTTATACGAGCTGACCGGGTTCGTATGGAAAGGAGACAAGCAATGAAAAGAAGAGAAACAGAAGTAACAGAAGAAGTGGAAGAAACAACCGGAGCGGCTGTACTCGCCCCGATTTTAGCCACAGCAGCCGCAGTCGGGACATTCTGGTGGCTGGGAAAATACAGCACGATTTGTGAACGCGATATTGTAGGAACCACAATTACCGTGTGGTGTGCGGTAGTAATCCGCATCATGCTGTGGGCGGAGAAGGAGGAAGCAGAATGAAAAAATATGAATTGACAGAGGAAACGGTGATCGTTTCCGGGAAAACGCTGTACCGGATCAGAGCAGTGCGTGATTTCGGGTCTGTCAAAGCTGGAGACCTCGGTGGATATATTGAGAAAGAAGAAAATCTTTCTCATTGCGGCGAAGCGTGGGTTTCCGACAATGCAATGGTTTGCGGCTATGCAGAAGTTTGCGGCTATGCAGAAGTTTCCGATGATGCAGTAGTTTCCGGCAATGCAGTAGTTTCTGGCAATGCAAGAGTTTGCGGCGAAGCGTTGGTTTGCGACAATGCAGAAGTTTACGGCAACGCAAAAGTTTCCGGCAACGCAAAAGTTTCCGGAAAAGCGTGTGTTTGTGGCGATGCGGAAGTTTCCGATACAAGGCATTTCTTTGTGCAAGGGCCGATCGGAAGCCGAGATGGGTTTGTTACATTCTACAGGACTAAGAATAATACGGTAGGGGTAAGATGTGGCTGCTTTTCTGGAAGCCTCCAGGAATTTGTTGATAGAGTGGAGGAAACGCATGGAGGCAGTAGATACGAAAAGGAATATAAGCTTGCAGCGGAACTGGCAAAAGTATGTATCCGTCTGGAGGGGGAAAGCAGATGATCTGGGTAAATGAAGGACGCGACCAGGAAGCCAGAGCCATCCTGGAACTGGCCGGGATTGATTCGGACAAGTACCGGATCTGGCACCATAATAGCATCTATGTGCATGCAATAAATGAAGAGACGAAAGAATCGGTGATCGTTGAGAAAGCGACACTCGAGGTAGTGAAAAGTCCCGGTGCTTTGGCGGGCGATCCGGGACTTGAAAAATAATAACACAGCTCAATTATAGGGCAAAAGTAGGAGGTAAATCAAGTGAAATATAAACAGATCGACATCAAGGAAGCTGCAGACCGTTTCAGGAATGGCGAAGCGGTATATGCTGCCAGATGCATTAACGGCATGAGTTTCCGAGAGGTAACAGCAGCAACGATGCTGCTGGTGTTGGAAACCCCGGTTCCGGAAACCGAGACGAAGCCGGAAAAGGTGGAAAACAGCCCCCAACAAAGAAGACCAAAGACCGGGGGAAGGTAAAAGCACTGCACGAGGCAGGATGGAGCAATACGAAGATTGCAGATGAAATGAAGTGCTCCACATGGAGTGTGAGCATGATCCTGAAAGAACTCAGGGAGCAGGAAGAAAAACAAAACGAGGTAAATACAGATGAATGAATTACAGGTGGTTGTTGACCAGAAGCCGGGTGTGATCGGTTTCAACTTTGAAGAGATCCGTGACGAACTCCAGGCAAGAATGGATCTCTATAAAAATGCAACATTTACAGATGAATACAGAGTTTATGCAAAGAACGAAGTGGCGGCACTTCGAAAGATGAAAAAGGCAATCGATGACAAACGCAAGGAAGTAAAGAACCAGTATATGATCCCTTACAATGATTTTGAGGGGAAAGCAAAAGAACTGATGCAGATCATTGACCAGCCGATCGGCCTGATCAGCCAGCAGATCACGGAGATGGAAGAAAGAAGAAAAGCGGAAAAGAAAGCGAAGATTGGAACACTGTATGATTCCCTGGTCGGGGATCTGGGAGATTATCTGACGCTTAAGAAGATCTATAACGCCAAATGGGAAAACGCTTCTACGAGTATGGCAGCAGTCAGAAAAGAAATGGAAGAGGTGTTTTCTTCCGTCAGAAAAGAAGTTGCCATGCTGGAAGCCATGACCTCCGATGCGGTTCCAGAAGCACTCAGACGGTACAAGGAAGACCTGGACCTTGCTGGGGCGATCAATTACGTAAACCAGTATGAAGCACAGAATGCAGAGATCATGAAACGGGAAGCCGAAAAGAAGCGTCTGGAAGAGGAGCAGAAACGCAGAGCAGAGGAAGAACGGATCCGCAAAGAAGAAAGAGAACGGATCAAAGAAGAAGAGCGTATCCGAAAAGAGGAACGCGAGAAAGCAGAACAGGCTGCGGTAAATGAAGCAGCACAGGGATTTTTTGCTGAGGAAGCAGACGATGAGCTTCCATTTGAACAGCCGACAACGATCACCGCATTTTACAAAGTCGTAGCCACGCCGGAAGAACTGGAAGAAGTTGAGATGGCGTTCAACAGCATTGGAATCTATTATACAAGGAGGGATGCATGATGCAGGACGAAAAAGGCAGAACAGCAGGAAACAACGCACCAATGATCTATAAGGCACTGGCCGGCGTGATCGCAGATGTTGGGAGCGTTGCAAAAGATAAGGTTAACCGGCAGCAGGGATTTAAATTCCGCAGTATCGATGATGTATATAACGCCCTGCATCCGGCACTTGCCAAGAATAAGGTCGTGATCATCCCGCGTGTACTGGAACGAAAGTGCGAAGTAGTGGGAAAAACGAAGAATGGCACCGATATGATCAAGGTCATCTGTAAGGTAAAGTTTGGGTTTTATGCGGAAGACGGGTCAAACGAAGAAGCGATTATCTACGGAGAAGGTATCGATACAGGTGATAAGGCAACTAACAAGGCCATGGCGATTGCGTATAAATATGCATGCTTTCAGGTATTCTGCATTCCGACAGAAGACATGGTGGATCCGGATGCGGAGTCACTGGAACTCCAGGAAGAAGGGACGAAAGGGCAAAAAGCGAAGAAGGCGGCAGCACCTAAGGCAGCGGCACAGCCGAAGAAGCAGGCAGCAAAAGAGAAGCCAGTTTCTGAAAAAAAAGCAGAGCCTGAGAAGAAGGCGGAAAAACCGGAAGGCAGCGAAACGGAAGTGAACGTGGGCAGTCCTGCAACAAAGGAGATGATTGCCACAGTCCGTGCAGAACAGAAACGTACCGGGGTTCCGGACAAGATCATCCTGGGACGCAAGCAGGTAAATGCAAAGACGATCGAAGAGCTTACAATCGGGGAATTTAAATATATCATGAGTATCTTTGAAAAAACACCAGACCGAAAGGGAGAAACAGAATGAACAGTGTACAGTTGACCGGACGCTTTACGCGTGACCCGGAGATCAGATATACAGACGGTGGTCTGTCAATTGCCAGATTTACCCTGGCAGTAGACAGACGGTTCCGTCAGGAAGGCGGATCGAGTGCAGACTTTATCGGCTGCATTGCATTCGGAAAAACAGCCGAATTTATCGAAAAGTATTTTTCGAAAGGAAAAAAAATGGAGGTGAACGGCCGGATCCAGACAGGTTCCTATACGAACCAGGACGGACAGAAGGTCTATACAACGGATGTGGTAGTGGAAGCGGCAGGTTTTGCGGAAAGTAAAGCAGCACAGCAGGACAACGGCATACCAGCACCACAGGAAACGGATGATGGCTTCATGCGTATCCCGGATGACATAGATGATGAAGAGCTGCCGTTTAATTGATTATGATCATACAGATTGATTCAAGGGAAAAACCGAAAGCGATCGGGAAAATCTTGGAGGAATTTGACGCCCAGGGCATCCGGCACCCAGTCTCAAAATTGATGGTAGGGGATTACATGAACTACGATAATCCCCGGCTGATCATCGACCGGAAACAGAACCTGAGTGAGCTGTGCTGCAATGCATGCCAGGGTCACGAACGTTTCCGGAAGGAGTTGAAGCTGGCACAGGATAACGACATCCAGCTTGTATTCCTGTGCGAACATGGAAAAGGGTTCCGGCAGCTGTCAGATGTGATCTGGTGGGAGAACCCGCGGCGGTGGAAAAGGCAAAGAAACCCGGAAACAGGAAAGTGGGAAGAAACCGAGACAAAAGCCACGACCGGGGAAACCCTGTACCAGATTCTGCACACGTTAGAGAGGAAATACGGATGCAGGTTCCTGTTCTGTGAAAAAGAAGAGACTGGGGCAGAGATCATCCGGATCCTGAAGGAGGGGCTATGACAAAAGAGGAACTAAAACAGCGGTACAGCATGAAGGAGATCGTTGAACAGTATGGATTCCGACCAAACAGGGCCGGTTTTATCCGCTGCCCGTTCCATACAGGTGACAGGGATGCGTCCCTGAAGATCTATGAAAAGGATTTTCACTGCTTCGGGTGCGGAGCGAATGGAGACATCTTCGACTTCGTACAGGGGATGGATGGTGTCAGCTTCCGCGAAGCGTTCCTGAGTCTTGGTGGGACATACAGGCAGGAAAAGCCGGGGAGCTTTTCACAGCGTATGGCACGATACCGCAGGGAAAAAGCAAAAGAACAAAGAAAAAAAGAACAACACCGTGAAGAGGAGCAAAAACGGTTTAATCTGCTGTTGATCGGGATATACAGGAAGAATTTCCAGACAGCAGAACCGTTCTCGGACGCATGGTGCGACAGCTACAACGCCATGCAATACCAGTTGTATATGCATGGTGCATTGAATGGAATCAGTTACTGATGGGGCAGGAAGAAGGTGAGGGAATGGTCCCACTTAATCAATTAACAAAAGAGACAATCTTATCCAGCAAGGTGCTTGCCGAGGTGTTCGACCAGGAGGACGAACTGTACCGTGCAGAGCTTCTGGCAGCATTGAGCATGAGAGCAACCGAACTGAAAGTAAAGACGGAGTTCCGTGAGATGGTGAAAGCCTACAGGAAGGTTGACAATGAAACCAAAAAGAAAAAGCAGAAGACAGCCATGGCAGAAAACTGGACACACTTCTCTGACCATAAATACGAACCGATGAAATGCGGGCAGTGGATCGTGACGGACGAAGGCGTGAGGCTGTATGACCCTCAGAGCGGACGGCAGGATGTCATTGCGTGCCGGCATCCGATCATACCGGTCAGACGCATGCAGAACCTGCAGACGGAAGAAGAACAGGTTACGCTTGCATTTAAGCGAAACGGGAGATGGAGGGAACTGACGATCCCGAAGACAACGGTCACGAAAGCCAGTAAGATATGTGACCTGTCTGCAAGGTCCATACTGGTGACGAGTGAGAGTGCGAAGCTGCTGGTACGTTACCTGGCGGATGTGGAAGCGGATAATGAGGAAAATATCCCAGTCATCCTTTCAAGCTCAAAAATGGGATGGATCCGGGGGAAATTCCTGCCGTATGATACCGGGATCGAATTTGACGGTGCGGCCAGGTTCCGCCAGATCTATGAGAGCATACAGAGCCATGGAAGCCGGGAGAAGTGGTACCAGCGTGTCCTGGACCTGAGAAAGAAGCGGTGTTTTGAGATCCAGTTTATGATGGCAGCATCGTTTGCAAGTGTGCTGATCAGCATCATCGGAGGCCTGCCGTTCATGGTAGACCTCTGGGGACAGACGGAGGGCGGAAAGTCCGTTACACTGCTGCTGGCAACGTCTATCTGGGCAAACCCGAACAAGGGGATGTACTACCGTGATTATGCCAGCACAGACGTTGGTTTTGAGGCACTGGCAGATTTTCTGAACCATCTGCCAGTTGTATTGGACGACACCAGCAAACGCTGCCAGTCCGTAGAAAAACGCTTTGAGGAGATCATATACAACCTGTGTTCCGGAAAAGGCAAGACCAGATCCAACAAGGAGCTTGGGATAAACCGGGAGAATGTATGGGAGTGCATCACCCTGACGAATGGAGAGAAGCCGATCACCAGCTATGTCAGCCAGGGCGGGGCTATCAACCGTGTACTGGAAGTGGAAGCAGGCGAGCACTTCTTCCCGGACCCGCAGGGCACCATGGACACTATCAAACATAATTACGGCTTTGCCGGGATGGATTTCATCGATGTCCTCAAGGATATGGGAAAGGAAGAGATCTGCCGGATCCAGAAAGAGCTCCAGGCAGAGCTGATGAATGACGACAAGATGCAGAAGCAGGCGATCTCACTTTCAATTGTCCTGACAGCCGATAAAATCGCCACAGAGCGGATTTTTAAGGACGGAGAGTATATTTCTGTAGACGAAGCGAAAGAAGTGCTTGTGGACCGAAATGAGCTTTCTGACAACGAACGCTGCTATCGGTTCATACTGGACAAAGTAAACATGAATGAGCACCGCTTTGACGCGACTACAAAGTGCGAGAAGTGGGGGATGATCCAGAAAGGATACGCCCTGATTTTTAACGCAGCGTTTGATGAATTGTGCAGAGAGGGTGAATTTTCAAAGAAATCGTTCCTGTCCTGGGCAAACCGGAAAGGTCTGTTACAGACGCAGGGCGGCCAGATGACCAAAAACAAGAAGGTCAGCGGAAGCACTGTCCGGTGTGTATGGCTGCGAATTGAGGAAGAACCGGAGTTTGTGCCGGTAGAAAGCGAGCAGATGGAGATACCATTTGACTAAAAGGTTACAAGTTACAGGGGATACACGGAAAAATTGAACTATATACAGAGAAAAAAATAAAAAAATGAATTTTTAAAATATCTCACCTCTCACGTATAGGGACAAAAATTCTTGTAATTTTGTAACTTAACAATGAAAATGCTTGAAAATGCAGTATTTAAGCCACTTTTCGGGATACATGGAAAACGTAACCGACAACCTGTTTTTGTATTTTTGGTAACTGGAGGACGGCATGGCAGGAGTAAAGAAGAAAGATATACCGGATATAGCGGCATTTATGCCGGAGTTCTGGGAATTTGTGAAAAGCGTATGGATCCCGGAAGACTCGGATCAGTACTGGAAAGAAGTATATGATAAAGCACAGGAGCTCTACCAGAAGTATCCGGTGGATTTTGTGAAACGGCAGATATTAGGATTCTGCGAATATCTTGACCAGAAATGGCAGGATGAAAGAGATAAGGCAGGGACGGAGGAAGAACAGTGGAGAGATTAACAACCGCATATGAGCGGATTTGGGTAGATGGAAGAATGGAAACACAATACGTGGCGAAAGAGGAAAGTGTTATGGAGATAGAAAACAAATTGGGCAAATACGAAGATGCAGAGGAAGAGGGCAGATTGTTCATTACACCATGTAAACCAGGTGATTTGATCTATGAGGTTGATGTGATTGAACGTCCTGAATGGGATTGTTATGTCAACGGATTTGTAGTCCAGGACGTATCAGCAAAACAAGTCAAGTATGAAGATGATTGGATTGATTGGGATGCACCTAATGTGTACACAAGTGAAAAGGAAACACGAGCGAAAGCAGAGCAGCTGATCCGCCAGAGAAACCGTCTGGAATCCCATACGGTTAGCGAGCCCGGATGGATCCCGGTGACAGAGAGATTGCCGGAAAATGATAGTTATGTGCTGATGTCGTTTGAAAATTTCTCTCTTCCATTGGTTGAGAGATACGTGGATGATGAAGAATTAGGTGGTGCATGGTATCTGGGGGATTGCATTGACGAAGATACCTGTCTGGCAAACGACCTGTTCGTCAATGCCTGGATGCCGCTGCCGAAACCATACAGGGAGGATGGGGAAAATGAAGAATAACAAGAACTGCAGCACATGCAGATACCACGACAGCAGAGGGGTCTGTGTGTGCCCGAAGAGTGAAGAGTTCAGAGATGTTACAGTGAACGCATACTGCTGTGGACAATACGAAACCAACTGGAGAAAGGTCTTACTGGACAGGTTCATGAAAGGGGCGGGAAGATGAAGGATGAAAGCAGCTGAGAAGAACGCCAAACGGAGGGCACATTATAACCATCTGGAGCAGAGCGTGGATGTTGAGGCGGCCAGAAGATTCCATGAACCAGCCGCAGTAAAGAGCAAGATGACAAAACTGGCATCAGTCAAAATTATAGAACATTACATAGAACACACCGATGATGAAGACGGTGAAATCCTGGAAATAATAGCAAGGAAATGCATGAGGGGAGGCGATTCCGGTGGAGATCAGAAAGCGAGATATGAAGCTGAGCGATCATAATATCTCAAGAGACAAATACAATGAGCTGAAATACTTCTGTTTGCAATACTGGCAGAAAAAGCAGGAGATTGACAGGAACTATGGCATAGACGGTTTTAGTCAGGACGGGATGCCGAGAGGAACGTCGAGCAGCAACCCAACGGAGAAAAAGGCGTTGCGGATCGCACAGCTTAAGCGTGACACGGAGCTGATCGAGCAGACGGCGATGGAAGCGGATGCAGAAATACACCCTTGGATCCTGAAAAATGTGACGTCTGGTGTGCCGTATGAATACATGGATGTGCCTATGGGGAGAAAGAAATTTTATGAGGCAAGAAGGTACTTTTTTTTCCTTCTGGCACAAAAAAGATAAAATTTTTTAAAAGTGGATAACTAAGAGGGGGTACTTTCGTGATTTAATGGTATCATCGGTTGGTTGAAAAACTGATGCTGACATGGTTGTTACATTTACCTCTGTATTGTATATTTTAACAGCTGCCGGGTCTCAACAGCCTGGCAGCATCGGAACATAGCTCAGCGGCGAGAGCAGTCTCATGAGTAGACAAGGGCGAAGGTTCGAGTCCTTCTGTTCCGATTTCCCTGACGGGGACATATAAGAATCCTTTCTCAAAAAGAATACTACATTTTCCGCAAGAAGACATCTGGCAATGCTGGGTGTCTTTTTGTGTACTTACAAAACGACGAATAAGAGGTGGTGAGGCTTGGCAAGAGCACCGGATAAACGAATAGAACAAGCAAAACAGATGTATTTGCAGGGACAGAAATTAGTTGAGATTGCAAGTCAACTAAATATCCCGGAAGGGACAGTCCGAAGATGGAAATGCACGCACAAATGGGAAAACGAGCGTTCGGATATAAAAAGCGAACGTTCGAAAAAGAGAAAAAAAGGCGGTCAGCCGGGGAACAGAAATGCGACGGGCCCGCCTGGGAATAAGAATGCTGAGAAGTATGGATTCTTCCGGAAATACCTGCCGGAGGAAACACAGGAAATCTTCTCGGCGATTGAACAGGCCGACCCGCTGGATCTTCTATGGCATCAGATTCAGATCGCATACGCTGCCATTATACGTGCACAGCGTATTGCCTACGTGAAGGATCAGCAGGACAAGACGATCGAAAAAATAGAAAACAAAGAAGGAAACGTTTTCGGAGAGAAATGGGAAGTACAACAGGCATGGGACAAGCAGAATGAGTTCCTGAAAGCCCAGGCGAGGGCACAGGGCGAGCTGAGGAACATGATCAAGCAGTATGATGAGATGCTGCATAAAAACTGGGAGGCAGCCAGTGAGGAACAAAAGGCACGCATCCAGCAGTTAAAGGCACAGGCAGACAAGATCAGCAGGGAAAACGGAAACGAAGATCAGGAAGATGGGGTGGAGATTATCAATGATGCACCAAAAGAAACAGGTACGGATATCTGATATTGTGATCCCGAAATATCTGCCGGCGTTCAATAGCAGGAAGTACAGGCACATTATCCTGACATCGGGGCGGGCCGGCACAAAGTCCAGTTTTGTGGCAATCCGTGCCAACTATCAGATCATAGCGGACAGCCACGGATCTGTGGTGGTGCTGCGAAAGCATCACAACAAACTGCGAAAAACAGTGTATAAAGAAATGCTTCGTGGAATTGGCAGACTGCAAATACCGAAGAACCGCTTCCGGATCACAAAGTCACCGATGGAGATTAGCTACCGGAAGAACGGTTCGACCATATACTTTTCCGGATCAGATGGCATTGACGATACCAAAGGTATCATTGATGAGGACAAGCCGATCAAACTGGTCATCCTGGACGAGCTGACAGAGTTTTTTGAGGACGGTGAAGGAGAAGATGAACTGCAGAACATTGAAGCAACGTTCATCCGCGGCAACAGTTCCGGGTTTCAGATGATCTACCTGTTCAATCCACCCAAGAACCCGAATGCCCCGATCATGGAATGGCTGAAGAAGATGGAAGAACGCCCGGACTGCATCCACATCCACACAGATTACAGGGATGTACCGGAAGAATGGCTGGGGCGTGACCTGATCGAGACTGCCGAGACTATGATGCGTCTGGATAAAAAACAATACAGCTGGGTATGGCTGGGAGAGTGTATCGGCGTTGATGAACTGATTTATTATATGTTTTCCGGACGGCACAAAGGCAGGCCGGAAGAAGGACAGAAATATAACCTGATCGGCATCGGGGCAGACTACGGACAGCAGAACGCAACGACCTATCAGGCCTGCGGTATCAACGAATATCAGTGTCGTCTGGATGGCTTACAGGAGTATTACCATTCGGGCAGGGAAACCGGAAAGCAGAAATCACCATCAAAGTATGCGGCTGATTTTGCAGACTTCGTGGAATCCCTGCAAGAGGCATATGGTTGCAACATCTTCTACCTGTACTTAGACCCATCGGCACGGGGACTGCAGGAAGAAATCAAGAGAACCTGCCGACAGAGAGGCCTGACCATACATTTCAAGGATGCACAGAACGAGGTCGCACTTGGGATTGCCAGGGTTCAGAAACTGCTGACCTATGGGATTCTTCGGATATCGCCGGATCAGAAGCACCTGATCGAAGAATTTGGCTTATACGAATACGACAGGAAACTATTAGATAAGGGCAGAGAAGTACCGGTAAAAGAGCACGACCATTGCCTCGATGCCCTGAGGTATCTGGTCATGGGGCTCTGGAACAGGGTGAAGCGGTTCCTGCCAAAGGAAGAAAGGGAGGACAGAAATTGAATATTTTTCAATATTTTCGAAAGAAGGGAATCAATACGCTCCCTTCTTCTTTTTACGGAAAAATAGCGGAGTGGGAGAGCTGGTACAACGGAAATGTGAAACGGTTCACTTTCTACCGTGTGTATACCGGCAGGGGATGCTATAGCAGATGCAAGCGTCACAGCCTCGGCATGGCGAAGAAAGTCTGTGAGGATATGGCAGATCTGCTGCTGAACGAACGTGTGACGATCGTACTGGATGACCAGAGAACGGATGCATTTGTTCGTCAGATCTTGCAGGACAACCATTTTGACACACTTGGAAATGAATACCAGGAACGAAAGGCGTGCTCTGGAACCGTTGCCTATGTTCCGTGTATCGAGGACTTGCAGAGCGGTCTGCTGGGCGAAGTGACCGGCGGAAGAATCAAGATCAATTATGTGACTGCAAAAAATATCTTCCCGGTCAGTTGGGAAAACGGAAAGATTCAGGAAGTAATATTTGCATTTCCGAAAACCTATTGCACAAAGAGATATCTGCACTTGCAGCATCACAAGGTCGGCGGGGATGGAAATTACCGCATTGAAAATACCGTACTGCTGGTGACGGCAGGTTCGACCTGCGGGCAGGAGCTTACCGAAGAAGAGTGGCAGGAGGTTCCAATCTTTGCCGGGCTTCCGGAAGAGATCGAGACAGGATCAGCAGAGCCGCAATTTGTGATCGACAGGCTGAACATGGTCAACAATGCCGATATGGAAGACGAGGAGAACCCAATGGGTATCAGTCTTTTTGCGAACAGCATCGACATACTGCGGAAGATCGACACAGAATATGATTCTTATGCCAACGAGTTCGGGCTTGGACGTAAGAGGATTTTTGTGGCTCCGGAGATGCTGACGGATGAGAACGGCAACAAGGTCTTTGATGAGAATGACACGGTATTCTATAGCCTGCCGGAAGAAACCTTGAAAGACACAAACCCGATCTATGAGGTCAACATGGAGCTTCGCACAGAGCAGCACAGCAAGGCATTGAATGATGACCTGAATTATCTGTCTATGAAATGCGGGTTCGGAACAGAACGCTATAAGTTCGAGAAAGGTACGGTCGCAACGGCAACGCAGGTGATTTCGGAAAACAGTGATATGTACCGGAGTCTGTGCAAGCATGAAATCGTGCTGCAGAGTGCCCTGGAAGAACTGATCCGCATCATCATCCGTCTTGGTATTACCCTCGGTGAACCACTGAAAGAGGACGTAGAAGTCACAATCAACTTCGATGATTCGATTATCGAGGATAAGGAGGCAGAACGCCAGAGAGACCGGCAGGATGTCTCCATGGGAGCCATGGGGGTAGATGAGTACCGGGCAAAATGGTTCGGCGAAACACTGGAACAGGCCAGAAAGAACCTGCCAGTGCAGAACAACGTGATGGAGTGATGTCATGGCAGAGGAGAGAACCGCACCGGATGTGCAGCGGATGGGGCTGCAGGCTGAGAAGATCTGGAGGGAAGCCGAGAGGCGTATCATGGAAGATGTTATCCGCCGGATTAGAAAGACCGGAGAGATCACATCAACGGCAGATTACCAGATTAACCGTCTGATCGAGATGGGCAAGTCCCGCGAAGAGGTGGAGCGGATCATCAAGGAAGCACTGGGGGCAACCTGGGCAGAAATGTTTGAGATGTATGACAAGGTAGCGGAATGGGAATACGTCCGCAACCGGGAGATCTATGAACAGGTCAATGATGATTTCCTGACGCCGGAGGATAACAAATGGCTGCAACAGCTCACAGAGGCGACCAAGAAGCAGACGAAAGACACGCTCGTTAATATGGCACAGAGCTACGGATTTTCAGTCCTGATGGCAGGGAAGCGGGTATTCACACCATTTGCCGAGTACTACCAGAAATACGTGGACACGGCCATCCAGGACGTTGTGACGGGCGGCACAGACTACAACTCGGCGATCCGGAAAGTCGTCACCCAGATGACGAACAGCGGGCTGAGGGTGGTGGATTATGCTTCCGGGCATACGAACCGGGCAGACGTGGCAGCACGCAGAGCCGTCATTACGGGCGTGAACCAGATCACGGCACAGGTCAGTGAGCACAACGCAGAAAAACTCGATACAGAGTATTTTGAAGTGTCCTGGCACCCATGTGCAAGACCAGATCACCAGACATGGCAGGGCAGGGTGTTCAGCAAGAAGGAATTAGGGACGGTCTGCGGATACGGAACCGTCACAGGATTGTGTGGTGCCAACTGCCGGCATACGTTCCACCCGTTCATTCCTGGCGTTTCCGAACGTCTCTATCCGGATGACTGGCTGGAAGAGCAGAACAAAAGAGAAGCCCAGACAAAAGAATGGAACGGCAAGCAGCTCAATGCTTACGAACAGACACAGCAGCAGAGGAAGATGGAAACCGCCATGCGTGCCCAGCGTCAGAAGATTCGGCTGTTAGAAGAGGCAGGAGCTGACAAGGATGACATCATGCTGGAAAAAGCAAAGTACCAGGGACAGCTGAACGAGTATAAGCAGTTTAGCAAGAAAATGGGACTTGTGGAACAGCGTGAACGAATCTATCAGGATGGACTGGGCAAGGTAGCGACCAACACGAAACAGCAGAACGCACGCTATACACCGGAGATGATACGAAACGCAAAGATTGATTCGAACCAGTACAAACGGTACAAGGAAGTGCTGAAAGAAGATGCCGGAAGTCTTGCGGATTTCAGGCAGATGAAGTATAATGATCCTGAGAAGTGGGACGAACTACAGCATAGATATTCGGTTGTAAGACTGTACGATGTTGATTCCGGTGAAATGTCCCCATCCAAGATTTACGAACTGGATCAGAAAGCATTTCAGACGAAGACAGAGCTTTTCACTGGAACTGCAAAAAGAAAAGGTAATATTGCAGTTATGGAATTTGACGGCGTTACAAAGTTTGGAAATAGTCAGTTGGATGAAGAAGGAGATTCAGCATATACCAATTTTAAAGGAGACAAAACAACTCTTGTTTTACAAACAAAATCGCCTAAATTTAAAACAACGGTTGTGGGAAATCATGACAGATTTGGTGATAGTGAAGCGAAACTGTTTGAATATGCAGCATCAGTTGCAGGAGATGGAAAAGAACATACACTTAACTTGTTGTCAGAACGCTGTATGTGCGAAAGCTGTCGAGGAGTTATGCAGCAGTTTAAAGAGAACTTTCCAAATGTCAAGGTAAATGCAGTATCGAATGCGAAGAAGCAGGCAGAAAAAAATAAAAACAAGCCATGGGCAGGAAGAACGAGGTAGGTAACATGAGAGCAGAAGATGATCTTACATATCAGGAATATAAAGAAGGCGTTGAAGATGCTATGCGTTACATCAAAAATCATGGTTGGACAGCAAGACAAGTTACGGATAGAATGACGGACGAAGATAACGATCTGCTTGTCGGTACATCAGAAGCACTCTGGATCATTTCTATTGGAGCTTATGAAGTAGAGCACGACATTCTGGAGGAGAGAGTACTGGAGCAGTTGTCGTATCATATCCCACGCTATGAGATGGGAAAATACAACGACATCACGCCGGAAGAAAGAGAACTTCTGGAGAAAGATATCGCATTTATCCGTTCAAAAGTGGAATTGTGGAAGCTGAAAAGCTATGATGATTAAAAAGTAAAGATACAGGTATACAGCACGCAGAGATGCGTGCTATTTTTGTACCCATTTTGCAGGGAGGTGAGAAATATAAAAAGTAAAACCTATGAAGAATTTGTCGAGAAATTCAAACCGAAGAAAACGACAGACGACTGCTATACACCATCGGAGATATACGAAGTCATAAAGGACTGGGTGTGCAAACGTTACAATATTGATCCTGAGAACGTGATTCGCCCATTCTGGCCAGGCGGCGATTACGAAAAAGACGAATATCCGCCGGGATGTGTGGTGGTGGACAACCCACCTTTTTCCATCCTGAAAAACATATGTGAATTTTATCTGGAACGGGGCATCCCGTTCTTTTTGTTTGCCCCGTCACTCACGGCATTATCCGGCAAGACTACCTGGGACAGAATGAACCACATTGTGTGTGACTGTTCGATCGTGTACGAAAACGGGGCAACTGTGAGAACATCGTTTATTACCAGCTTCGAACCGGAAACGGTAGCGGAGACATCACCGGAGCTGACAAAGCTGGTGAATGATACAGTGGAAAAGCTGAAGCAGGAAAAGACACGGAAATTGTCAAAGTATGATTATCCGGATCATATCGTCACCGCTGCCATGATGCAGAAAATGGCACACTACGGCGTACATTTCAGGGTAAGGCGTGAAGAATGCCAGCTTGTGCGAAGCCTGGACGCCCAAAGATCCATGAAAAAAGAGATTTACGGGGCAGGGCTTCTGCTGTCAGACCAGGCGGCAGCCAGGAAGCAGAACGCAGAAAAGCAGGCAGCAGAAAATGCCAGAAAGCAGGCAGAGGATGCCATCTGTTATGAACTTTCAGAACGTGAGAGGGAACTGGTGGAAGCATTAAATAAATCAATATTAGATTAAGAAAGCGAGGATAAGAACATGAAAAGATACATTGGAACCAAAATTATAAAAGCAGAGCCTATGACAAGAGGGGATTATAATAAGTATAGAGGATGGCAGATTCCTGTAGATGAAGAACCGACAGAAAAAGGGTATCTGGTTAAATATTCAGATGGATACGAGAGTTGGACACCATTAAAGCAGTTTGAGGAAGCATATAGAAGATGCGATAATATGCCATTTGGACTTGCTATTGAAGCATTGAAGAAAGGGAAAAAGGTTGCAAGAAAAGGCTGGAACGGTAAAGGAATGTATCTGTTTCTTGCGGATGGACAGGACTTAACTTCTTGTTTTTCTTCTGGGGACTTCCAGTGTGCAAGTTCCGTGTGTATGAAAACAGCACAGAATAATATCTGCGTAGGGTGGCTCGCTTCGCAGGCTGATATGCTGGCAGATGACTGGATGTTTGTGGAATGATAGAGCACTACACCGTCACAAAAGACGCGGACAGGCTTGCACCGAACTGGCTGGCGAGCCGGATCAATTACAAAACGGTCAAATTATTATACCGGGACATTGACGGACACGCAGAGCTGAAGGGGGTGAGGATTGGCGATGAAGTGGCACAAATTGGCGACACGGTACAGTTCAACGGCAGACGGTTATCCGTAGAAAGGTGGTGATAAAACCATGATAAGCATTAAAATGACGGAGCACAGCATCCGGATGGTCGGCCATGCCGGGACACGTTCCGAGAGCGGTGCTGACCGTGCGTGTGCGGCAGTATCCGCACTGACCTGCAACCTGGTCAATTCACTGCATGATCTGACACAGGACAAGATACGGGCGGAATTAAGCAGCGGAGATGCAGACATCCGCTGGGATCGCCTGTCAGAGCAGGGAAAACTGTTGATGGACTCGTGGTTCCTTGGGATCACGGAGATCAACCGGGAATACAACTGCATACAGTTTCACTAACTGGCACCTTATGGGGGTGCTTTTCTTATGCCCAAAACATGAAGGCGTTAAAAGCTTGGGAAAATCTCGAAGGAGGAAGATACAATGTATAGAAAAATGAATTTAAGGCTCTTTGAGGACGGCAATGCAGGAGGAGCCGGCTCTGCTGGACAGGGCAATGGTGCCGGGAATGGAGACGGCAGCCATACGGGAAATGCCGGGGCAACATACAGTTATGAACAGGCGGAAGAGATCGCAAACGCAAGGGCAGGCAAAGCGGAACGTGCGGCACTTGCCAATTATTTCAGAAGCCAGGGCATGACGGAGGAAGAAATCACAACAGCAATCAGTGATTTCAAAGCAAAGAGACAGGCGAACAAGCCGGATGTGGCTGCCATCGAAAAAGAACGCGATGACGCAAAAAAAGAGCTGGAATCGTACAAACAGAAAGACATCCTGAAAGAAAACGGTGTAGATGCAAAGTACACAGATTTTGTGTTGTTTGAGGTATCGAAGAAAGTGGATGACAAGACCGATTTCAAAACAGCTTTAAAAGCGTTCCTGAAAGATAACCCACATTATGCAGGTGGCGGTTATCGTGTGAACACACAAACAAAACAGAATGGGGCGGCAGGATCCGGAGGCACAGCCGGAAACAATACCAATGATTTTGTTAATTCCTTAATTAGAAAGGCGGCAAGAAGATGAAAAAAAGAATGGATTTAAGACTGTTTGATCTGGATGCAAACCTGATCGACCGCAGCGGTGCAGAATCCCTGATCCCGGAGCAGTATGCAAGGGAGATCATCCAGGGGGTTGTATCAGAATCGGCAGTACTGAGAATGGGCAGAAGACTGCCAAACATGAGTTCCAACAAGTACCGCATGCCGGTACTGGACATGCTCCCGATGGCATATTTTGTGAATGGGGACAACGGACAGAAAAAGACCACAAAGATGTCATGGGATAAGAAATACATCACTGCGGAAGAGATTGCAGTCATCGTACCGATCCCGGAAGCAGTTCTGGAAGACGCAGACTACGATATCTGGGGCGAGGTAAGACCGAGGGTACAGGAAGCTTTTGGAAAGGTGATTGACGGTGCAGTACTTTTTGGAGTTGAAAAACCGGCATCCTGGAGGGATGACTTGGTAGCAACCGCAACGAAAGCCGGAAGCGTTGTAAAAACAACGGCTGACCTGTATGCGGATATCATGGGTGAGGATGGTGTCATTGCAAAGGTAGAGCAGTCCGGCTATTTTGTGAATGGACACGTTGCAGATATTTCCGTAAGGGCGAAACTCAGAGGTCTGAAAGATACGACAGGGCAGCCGATTTTCAAAACCGATATGCAGTCCGGCACAAATTACACGCTGGACGGTTCCGGTATGTATTTCCCGAACAACGGAACTTTCGATAAAACGAAAGCACAGATCATCACAGGCGATTTCTCGCAGCTGGTTTATGCGATGCGTCAGGACATTACATTTAAACTCTTCACCGAGGGTGTTGTCCAGAACACAGACGGCACGATCGCTTATAACCTGATGCAGAACGACATGGTGGCACTGCGTGCAGTTATGCGTCTGGGCTGGGAGATCCCGAACCCGGTCAATTCTCAGCAGAAAGACAAGGCAAAACGTTGTCCGTTTGCAGTCCTTGCACCAGCAGAATGAAAAGAACACAGAGGTGGTGAAGCATGGCACACTACACAGAGTTTGGATATTACCGGGATGAATACGAAGGCAGTATCGAAAAAGAAGCGGATTTCAAAAAATGCAGACGCATTGCAGAAAGCTATATTGACCAGTACACACTGAACCGGATCACCGTTCCGGAAGCTGTGCCTGGTTTAAAGGACTGTGCCTGTGAAATGACGGAAGCGGTCTTTGATGTGTGCTATAGGGATGACGGGCAGGTAAAGAAGTCCGAAACGACAGACGGGTACTCTGTCACCTATGTGACGGAAGTGTCGGATGGGATAGACCGAACAGAACTGCTCGGGCAGAAGATGTACCGGATCTGCAGGCGTTACCTGCTCAATACCGGTCTGCTCAGCAGGAGCCTGAAATGCTGACCAACACTGACGCAACCCTCTACCACCGCCATTACAATCCGGCAACCCGTCTGGATGAATGGGATAGTACATACATCCCGGCTGTTTGGTGGTATGAGGCAGAACAGTCCAGTGTCACCACGGAAGGCAGGAAGACCGCGGATGCCTATACGGTCCGCATACCGGATATAACAGTCCTGGTCAAAAAGGATGATTACCTGGTAAAAGGGCAGTGCAGCGTGCAGATGAAGACGGCGAAAGACCTGGCCGGCACAGAACACTTCAAGGTGTCGGCGGCAAACTACAACCGGTATGGCGGCAATCCGCACATCAAGGTGACAGGGGGTGCATGATGGCAGAGACCAGGAAAACGTTCCAGATCCGGCAGCCGCAGGACGTCCGCTACAGCGGGCATGGCAGCGGCGGGATGTTCACGGCAAGGATGGAATGGGATGCCTCCCTTGCGGCAAGGCTCAACGGAAACCTTGCAGAAGCACAAAAGTATGTGGATCAGACCTGCATAGACCGTATGGAACCGGAGACACCGTTCCGAAGTGGCACACTGCGGGATGCAGCAACACTTGGCACGGTCACCGGTTCCGGTCTGATCGTGCAGTCCACACCGTACGCCAGAAGGCAGTACTACGAACACAAAAAGCAGTCCAAATGGTTCGAACGCATGAAGAACCGGCACAAGGACAGCATCCAGAAGGAGGCGGGTAAAATTGCATGCGGAAAGTAGCATCATCGAGAGCATCCGCACATTCTTCCTGACCTGTCCGTTTTTACATGACGGCCGCGTCAACGTGGATTACCTGGGCGAGGAGATGAGTTACTCCATCGACCCGCTCCCGTGTGATCCGGTGATCCAGAAATATGTGGATGGCGGGAAAAAGAAACAGTACCAGTTCGCCATCTGTTCCAAGGAAGCCTATGACGAGGATGCCAGGGTGAATATCGAGAACAGCGGCTTCTACCAGGGGCTTCAGGAGTGGCTGGAAGAATCCTCGGACGATGGGGAACTTCCGGAGCTGGCGAACGAAAAGCAACATACAATAGCAATCGAAACCTTAAACAGCGGTTACCTGTACGATGCCGAAGCTAATCTTGCTACGTATCGTATCGAGTGCCGCTTAATTTATGAACAGGAGGCTTAAATTATGGCAGAAAAAAATAATAAAACGAAATTAGTCAAGAGAACCGGCAGGGTGTCCTTCTACGGCGTACCAGCCAGCGATGGGGCAGAGCCAACAGAATTTACCCGTATGGAGAAGTTCACGACACTTTCAGAGTCCAAGAACCCGACCACCTATGAACGCCAGTACGTGGACAAGGATTCCAGCGACAGCGACGTGACCGGTTACGGCACCTCATGGTCCTATAACTTCGACATGCACGAGAACAACCCGATCCTGATGGACATCGCATCCGTGCACGATGACGAGCTGACCGGGGAGACCAGGAACATCGTGGTCGTGGATTTCTTCGACAAGGGCGAAGCGACCAAAGAGGATGAATTCGTGGCAAGAAAACGTGAGTTCTCCATTCTCCCGGATGCATCCGGTGACGGAACCGATGCACTGCAGTATTCCGGGTCGTTCGGCGTGAAGTCCGAACCGGTCAAGGGCTATGCCAAGGTTGCGGCAGACGGCAAGAGCTGCACGTTCCTGGAAAAGCCGACCGTAGGCTGATGACCTGTGAACCCATTATATGAACCACTGCCGAAAAGCGTTGAGGTTGGGGGCGTCCTGTACCCGGTCAAGACGGACTTCCGGGCAGTGCTGAAGCTGATCGGGGAAGTGAAGCAGGCAGGGGAGCCGGGCAGCCGGCTCTTTCTGATCCTGCGGTTATACAAAAAAGAGATTCCGCCGGACATCCAGGGGGCCGTCCAGGCAGTCACGGATTTCATTGCCGGCATCCGGTCAGCAGAAAAGGAAAAAGAGCGTGAAGGCAGTGGAAAACAGACGTTCAGCTATGAGAAGGATGCACCGTATATCGTCAGCGATTTCTGGAACTATTACGGCATTGACCTGCTGGCCTGTAAATATCTGCACTGGCAGAAGTTCCAGATGCTGCTGGAAGGCTTGCCGGATGATTCCGGCACGAAAACCCGCATCGGCTACCGTTCGATCGATGCCGGAAAGATCAGGGACAAACAGGAACGCCGGCGGATCCAGAAGATCCAGCGGGCAATATCCCTGGAAGACGAGCGGGATGAGGAACAGATCGGTGACCTGTTCGCGGCTGCGATGTGGGAAGACTGATAAGAAGATGGGAGGCAGGAAATGGCAGACGGAACACTAAGATTTGACACTGAGATCGACGAGAGTGGATTTCAGAAAGGCCTGAAGCGGATCGAGCAGGCAGCCAAAGGGGCAACGCAGCAGACTGCCTCCGGTGCACAGGATGCGGCAAAACAGGCAGAGCAGGCCGTTTCCCAGGCGGCAGAGGAAGCAGGGAAAGACGCAGAAAAAGCGGCAAAGCAGGTGGAAAATGCACTGGAAGATGTGCAGGACGCAGCAGAAGATGCGGCGGATGCGGTTACAGATGCGGCGGAAGATGCCGGACAGGATGCCGCAGAGTCCGTGCAGGACGCTGTGGACAACATTGTGGAATCTGTGGAAGAAGCAGGCGAGAGTGCAGCGGAAGCAGTAGAGGATGCCATGTCGGACGTTGTGGACAGCGTTTCGGATGCGGCAAAAGACGTGGGAGACAGTGCCTCTGACATAGGCGACAGCATCGGGGACGGGTTCGAGGAAGGGACAGACCAGGCAAGTACAGCCATTGATGCCCTAGCACAGGCCCTGGTAGCTGCCGGGGTAACGGCATCCGTGAAAGCAATCACGGACGCACTCATGGGCTGCACGCAGGCAAGCATGGAGTTCGAAACGGCGATGGCCAAGGTTGGCACGATTGCAGATGAGTCGCAGAAGCCGCTCGGTGATATGAGGAACGAGATCCTGGCATTGTCCAGTGAAACCGGTAAGAGTGTCGGGGAACTGGCAGAAGCGACCTACCAGGCCATTTCTGCATCGGTAGCGACCGAAAGTGCGGTGGATTTTGTCGGCACGGCGAACAAGCTGGCTGTCGGTGGGTTTTCCGACACCACGACCGCCGTGGACATCCTGACGACCGCCATCAACGCTTATGGTATGTCAGCGGATGACGCGGCGAAGATCTCAGACGTCCTGATCACGACACAGAACTTAGGTAAGACATCCGTTGCACAGTTAGGTGCCAGCATGGGCATGGTCATCCCGCTGGCGGCGGCGTACAACATGGATCTGGAAGACCTGTCGGCAAGTTATGCACTGCTGACGGCCAACGGTACACAGACCGCCCAGGCGACGACCTACGTCAAGGCGGCCCTGAACGAACTTGGGAGCACAAGTTCTGTTGTCGGCTCAACGCTCAAGAAGCAGACCGGCAAGACTTTCGCGGAATTGATGGCAGAGGGCAATTCACTTGGAGATGTGCTGCAGGTACTGGCGGACAGCGTGGACGGTGACACGACCGCATTCAACAACATGTGGTCGAGTTCCGAGGCCGGCGTCGGTATGCTGTCCATCCTGAACAGCGGAACGTCCAAATACAACAGCCTGGTGCAGGCGATGGAAGGAAGCACCGGGGCGGCTACAGCGGCGTTCGATAAGATGTCGGCAACCGGAGAATTTGCCCAGCAGCGTTTCCAGAACGCCACTGAGAACCTGAAAATAGCGATCGGTGATGAGCTTGCACCGGTGCTGATGGAAATCCAGCAGAGCGGGGCAGATGCGATGGAATGGGCAACGGAGTTCGTCAAGGAACACCCGGAATTAGTGGCGGCAGTCACGGCACTGGCAGCAGCCCTTGCAGTACTGGCAGCAGCCCTGGTCGGGTTGCTGGTCGTAAATCAGGTATCAAAAGCGTTTGAGGCATTTTCAGCAGCACTTCTTGCGAATCCATTCGGACTTGTGGCACTTGCGTTGGTATCGCTTACGGCAGCAACTGTAGCGTTTGGCAAGGTTATGAAGGACAGAACATCCGATGCTGCAAAGAACCGGAAAGCGATCGAGCAGTGCCGGAAATCCTATAATAACCTGAAAGACAGCATAGAAGAACATGAAGAAACTGCAAAAGAAAATATCAAGAGTGCCGAAACAGAGGCGGCAACCTATCAAACACTTTCGGATAAGCTCTACGACTTAGCAAATAAAACGAGCAAAACGGCAGCAGAAAAAGCACAGATGAGTGCAATGGTTGACCAGCTCAATGAAGCCATGCCGGAATTGGGACTTTCCATTGATGAAACGACAGGAGCATTGAATAAAGAAAAATCCGCAGTGGATGCCGTGATCGATTCCATGAAGCAGCAGGCTCTTGCTAGTGCATACCAGGAACAAGTGAAGCAGGCAGCCACGGATGTTGCAGAGGCAGAAACGCAGCTGTCAGAAGCACGAAAAGTTTACAATGGGTTTCTGGTAGAGTCGAGAAACGAGACGCAGGAATATAACAAAGCCATGCAGGACACTGGCAATATGGTTGAATCTACGTCTGATATCTACGATGCTCATGGGGTAAAACAGACAGAACTGAATGAACGACTCCAAGAACAGAAAAAAGTAATTGAGGACTTGGAGGGAACTTACAGCGAGGCACAGGAGAAGTTAAGCGAGGCATCCGAAAAAGCCGGAGAATACAAAGTTACCACCGAAGAAACAAATGAAGCCGTATCAGACTCCGCAACAGAAATGTCTGACGAGGTCAAGCAAGCCTATGAGGGCATGAAAACGTCCATCCAGAACAGCCTGAAAGGCATTGTGAATGAGTATGAGGAATTTTCAGGCGACAAAGAAATTTCTGCTGAAGATATAATAAAACATATGCACAGCTCAGAAAATGCTGCGAATCAGTGGGTTCAGAATATGAAAACCCTCGCAGGCCGTGCCGGTGACGGTATGACCAAAGAATTGTATGACCACTTGTTAGAGTTGGGGCCGCAGAGTGCAAATCTCGTCAAAGCATGTACGGAAATGACAAAACCACAGTTAGAGGAATATGCACGGAGTTTTTCGGCAACAAGTGGCGAAGCAGTGGAGGCATCTACAGAGGAACTGTCAGCGATATCTGCGAACTGGGAGAATGCAGGGCAGGAAATTGCCCAGAAAGCAGGCGAAGTCGGAGAGAAGAGCGGCAAGGAACATACAGAAAAGGCAAAAAGCGGGATCGAATCCGGCCAGAAGGAAGTCACGGAGGCGGCTAAAAAAGGCGGAGAGGAAGCCGGAAAAGAGTCGCAGAAAGCAACCGCGGACGGAATCCAGCAGAATTCCGGGCAGGTGTCACAGGCGGCGAGCAGTTCCATCCGGAAAGCGGAAGACGCAGCACTGGGATATTACAACGGGTTCTATAACGTTGGTGCGAACCTGATGCGTGGAACCGTTGCCGGTATGACAGCCAATTCCCCGGCAGTCGAAGAAGCTGCAAGGGCAGCGGTCAGAAATGCAGTTGCCGGGGCAAAAAAGGAAGGCAACATAAAATCCCCATCCCGTGTCATGCGTGACGAAGTCGGTGAGATGCTGGCGGCCGGTATGGCAGTCGGTATTGATGAAGGTAGAGGAGATGTTGAGAAGAGTGCCAGAAATCTCGCAAAAGTGTCTGTGGATGCCACCAAAAACGAACTGGGGATCCATTCCCCGTCCAAGGTTTTCAAGGACGAGATCGGTAAACACATCGTCGGAGGTGTGATCAAGGGCATTGAAGCCGAAGTCCCGAAGCTAAAAAAAACCATGAAGAAGATGTCCGAGGAAGCTGTCAAGGCAGCCGGTGAAGTGGATGCGGCAAAGGGCGGTTATTCCGATGCGGCGTCTGCGATCATGGAATCCATCACCAGCGGGCTTGACAAGCGTCAGGAACTCCTGGTTTCCAAGCTGGATAACAAGATTGACGGCTATGTGGATAAGGTTGTAAAAAAATACGAAAAACTGGCCGAAGACAAGAAAACAGAGGCGGGCAACACCACGGATGCAACGCAGAAGAAAAAGCTCCAGGAAGAAGCAAAAAAGCTCCGGAAGAACGCCAAAAAGATCAAGAACTATGCCAACAAATACACATCAACGTTCATGGATGCCCTGAAAGAAGGGACAGAGAAAGCTTACAGTAAGATCGAAGACGACTTAGACAAGAAGCTGGACGAGATCGCAGAAAAGTACCAGAAGGCTTACGACAAGATCATCTCATTTCGGGACGACATGAAAAAGAAGATGTCAGAGCCGGTCAATATGTACGACCTGGACACCCAGCTGACACAAGTCGAGCGGTACCAGGAAGGTCTGAAAAAGCTTAAGGACAAGATACCGGAAAGCCTGATGGACCAGATCCTTGGCATGGGCCTGAACGAGGCAGACAACTTCGTGGAGCACCTGAATGCGATGTCGGAAGAGGAGCTGGAGGCGTACAAGAAGAAATGGGAACAGCTGCAGGGTTCGTCCGAAACCTACAGCAAGGAATTTTTCGAACAGCGTCTGACAGACACAAAAGCCGGATGGACAAAAGAAGTGGAAGAGGCAGCCAAGACCGCACAGGAAGCAGCCGAAGAAGCCGGAAAGAAGATCACCAAGAGCCTGATCAAGAGTCTGAATGGCGAAAAAGAAACGCTGAAAAAATCCATGCGGGGCATTGCAAAGGATATGATCGAAGCGTTTAAAAAAGCGTTTGGGCTTGGAAAATCAAATAAATCCGCGAAAAGCACGAAAACGTCAATAAATGCAAAGGGTACCACAACTTCGGGCAAGACAACGGCAAAGAAACAGAAGGCAAAGGGCACCGATGATTCTGAGCTGGATCTGGAAACCCTGAAAGCAAATGCGGCAAGTAAGAAAAAAATACAGAAGCTGGCAAAAAAAGGACGACTGTCTGAGGTGGGCAAAGTACTGGAAGCACTCCCGACACCATTCGAGGATACTGAACAGAAAAAGGCAGCATTACAAAAGCTGGATCCGAAGCTGTTGGCATCCTTGGACCGGTTCGAGCAGACGGTTAATCAATTAGGCAATTCCATAACCGTTTCAAATGCAGGCAATGCATCGATAGGGAAACTATTAGAAGCGGCAAGCAACCAGACAATACAGTTACAGGCAGAGCTGCATACCACGGTCGACCTGGATGGAAGGACGGTGGGCAAGGCGGTCACACCCTACGTCAATGAAAACATGAACACAATACGGAACCGGCAGAGGAGGGGAAGCTGATGGATGTACAGATCGGAAAGTATAAAATGGGCGATTTTGGGCTGAAGCTGCTGGGTGTAGACCTTGGTACGCCGTCCGTCCGGAAAAGTACCGTGACCATCCCCGGCAGGAACGGTGCACTGGATCTGACGGAAGCCATTACCGGTTTCCCAGTGTACGACAATGCAACACATAAGCTGACGTTCGACTTCAAGGACGGCACTTACAGCACCTGGCTGTCAAAAGCCAGTGACATCCGCGGGAAACTGCACGGCAGGCGGCTCCCGGTCATCTTCGGGGATGACGGCTATTATTACGATGCCAGGGTAAGCGTGGACAGCAGCAAGCTCAACCAGCATTACAGCCAGATCGTGGTCACACTGGATGCGGAGCCGTACAAGCTGGCACGGAAAACGTCACTGGATGACTGGGAATGGGACAGCTTCAATTTTGAAACGGATATCATCAGAGACTATAAAAACATCCCGGTACCGGGTGAAATCACGGTCGTAGGGGATGTGATGCCGACGGGGTGTGTTTTTGAAGCTTCGGCGGCGGTCACAGTGACATATGACGGAAAAAGCTACCAGATCCCAAAAGGGCACAGCACGGTGCCTGATATCCTGATCACAGAGGGCAGCCATACCATGCAGTTCGAAGGGGATGGCGGCACGGTTTCCGTAGAATACAGAGGGGGCAGGTTCTAATGTATAAGATCACGCTGGATGGTTCCTACCTGTACCATCCGTGGATAAGAGGCCGTTGCATCACAGAAGGGGCACTGACCCAGGAAGTCAACAAAAACGGTTCCTGTGATGTCTCGATCGTCCTGGACCATCCGCTTGCGGCATCCGTCCTGCGGCGAAAGTCCCTGCTGGAAGTGGTCCGGTTCGACCTGACGGGCAGTGAGAAGACGATCTACCGGGGCGTTGTGATGAACACCGTCGAAGACAGGAACATTGAGATGGAGATCCAGACAGAAGGCGACCTGGTATTCTTCCAGGACAGCATCATCCGTCCATTCCACAAGACCGGCACGGATGTACCGGGAAAGACAACGCCAGGAAATTATTTCAAGTGGCTGGTTAAGAAACACAACGAACAGGTGGATGATTTCAAGCAGTTCCTGATCGGTCAGGTGACTATTACCGGGGAAGCGGCAGACCGGGAGCGGAACGATTACAGCACCACGAGGGACATTCTGGATGAACTCGTCACAGAAAGCGGCGGGTATATCCGAACACGAACCGTCGGCGGTGTGCACTATATTGATTACCTGGCAGAATATGAACAGGCAGGCGGCCAGGATATACGGCAGGGGAAGAACATAATTGATGTTACCAAGAACGTCAAGACGGATGACCTTGCAACGCGTCTGATCCCGATCGGGTCATCGACGTCAAACAACGAATGGCCGGTCACAATCGCAAATGTAAACGGTGGCAAGGATTACCTGGAAGACGCGGCAGCCGTGAAAGAATACGGCATCATCACGAAGACCGTGGAGTTTTCCGAAATACAGGACCCAACGAAGCTGAAAGAAGAAGGCGAAAAGGCATTCAAAAAGATCAACGGAGCAAATCTGGTGACAGAATTATCTGCAATCGACCTGTCGGATGCCGGTTATGATGTGGATATGCTGAAGATTGGTGAAAAGGTTTTTTGTGCAGCACCCACGTACAACATACAGCAGCAGCTGCAGATCACGAAGAAGGTGACAGACCTGTTAAAACCGGCAAACAGCAAGGTCACGCTTGGCGGTACGGCATTAACATACACACAGCAACAGCTGCAGGCAGGGCAGGGGCGTGTGAAGTATACAACAGTAACGGCGATAACGAATGGGCAGATTGATGAGATCTGCATTTACAGTTAAAAGAAAGGAAGAAAAACATTATGGCAAATTTTTTGGATACAGCGGGATTAACTTATCTTTGGGGCAAGATCAAAACAGCATTATCAGGGAAGGTAGACAAAGTAAGCGGTAAAGGACTGTCTACGAACGACTATACGACAGCAGAGAAGAACAAACTGGCAGGAATCGAAACCGGTGCGAACAAATATGTGCATCCGAGTTATACGGCGAAAACAAACGGACTGTACAAAGTGACCGTGGATGCAGCCGGACACGTATCTAGTACGACACCAGTTACTAAGACAGATATCACAGGCTTAGGCATCCCGGCATCAAACACGACCTACTCTGACTTCAAGGGTGCAACAGCTAATGCGGCAGGTACACACGGACTGGTACCGGCACCGGCGAAAGGCGATACGGGTAAACTTCTGAGCGGTAAAGGAACATGGGAAGCCATGACAATGGCCTATACTGAGGAAGATTACACGCAAGCATCTGTTGGTCTCACTTTTGCAGGAAGTACCGTAAAAGCAATTATTCCAGTTGCAACTACTGGTAATATGGGTCTCATGCCTCCAGCGATGTTTTCAAAACTGAATGATTTGCCAACAGAGGCAGATTTATCTGGTATCTATGCGAAGAAATCCGACATTACAGGCGTGTATAAGTACAAGAGTTCCCTGGCAGATGCAACAAAACTGCCGACTACAGGGCAGGTTGCCGGTGACGTATACAACCTGGAAGCAGCATCTGACTACGGCCCGGCAGGTACCAACGTGGCGTGGGACGGCAAGGCATGGGATGCACTGGGCGGATTGTTTGTGGTCGATGCACTTACCAATGCCGAAATTGATGCAATCTGCGTGTAAAGTGAATTGATATAAGGAGGAAGGAACATGGCATATCTAGATAAGGCGGGGCTTACTGAGTTATGGAAGAAAGTGAAAAGTTATGTGGATGCCAATGGCGGAGGAACACCGACAACGATTACAGGAAATGCAGGAACAGCTACAAAACTCCAGACAACACGGGCAATAGATGGCGTTAATTTCAATGGTACAGCTGACATTGCCCATTATGCCGTGTGTTATACGTCAGGCTTGACCGCTGCCAAAACGGTCAGCCTGACGAACTTCAAACTGGTAGCTGGTGCAAGGGTGTTTGTGCGTTTCAGTTATGCCAACACCGCTGCAAATCCAACACTGAACGTCAATAGTACAGGGGCGAAGCCAATCTATTACCGGAACAGCAACATCCCTGCAGAGCTGATAGATCAGTACACGGTTTTGGAGCTGGTCTACAGCGGATCATACTGGTTTGTAGTCGGAAATATGAATATCCTGACCAAGGGCGACAGCATAAATATTGAATGTTTCACGGCTGGCTATGTGACATCCGCAGGCAAGGAAGTGCAGTTCTGCATTCCGGTATCGACACCGATTGTCGGCTGCAGTTCTGTTAGCATAGCATCGGCAACCGGACTGCAGATCCGGCAGAATGGGAATTATATTTATGGTGGCAATGCATCCACGCTGGTAGCGGCATCGTCCTACCGGGGCGTTGTCAACCGTAATATGGTATCTATTGCCGCAACGATGCCGAATACAACCAACGCAGTCAACAATGCACCATGTGGTGTGCATGCGGCATTGAAGCTGACATTTTCATAGGAAAGGGGAACAGGAATGGCTATAACAGAGAACTTAAAAAAGATACTGGCGGCAGTTTACGGGCGGGATGTCCGGCAGGCGATCCATGATGGGATTGCAGGGTGCGATGAGAATATCAAAGCAGAATGCAGCAATCGAGAAAAGGCAGAACAAGAATTCGCAACAGAAATACAGAATCTGGAGAAAAAGGAAAAGGAATCGAGTACCAAAATCCAGGATCTGGAAAATCAGTTAACAAAAAGTATCCAAAATTTGGAAGATAAAATCGCAATCGTAACAGCCGGTATTTTCGAAACAGTAGAAGCAGCAACAATAAATGCATTAAAAGATTACAGATGGTATAAACATCCAACAACGTCAATGCTTACCTCTATGCCGGCATCTCCTAGTAGGGGATATTATTATCAGAACACAAAAATCAGTGCAACACCTGGTAGTACATACAGAATAACAGTTTATGTAATGAATGCTGAACAGGACACAGAAAATATCATTGCTGTTGCAAGTGGTTCCGGAACGGACAGTTCCTATTCAGATTTCCTGGGATTGGATGTAACTCTGGAAGAGGGAATGCATGATTATTATGTGACTATACCACAAGGATACAATCTGTTGCTGGTTACTACAGAAAATTATGTTGCTGGAAATATTGCCATCAGCAAATTAAGATTATAACAACAAGAAAGGAAACGAAACATGAAAAAAGAAATGTTATGTACAGGTATTGGAGCAGTCGGTGGAGCGATTGCTTCTTTTTTTGGCGGCTGGGATCAGGCATTGATGACGCTGATCATTTTTATGGCGATCGATTACATCTCCGGTCTGATCGTTGCCGGGGTATTCCATAACAGCAAGAAGACGGAATCCGGAACATTGGAAAGCCGGACAGGCTGGAAAGGTCTGTGCAGGAAATGCATGACGCTGCTGTTTGTTCTGGTGGCATACCGGCTGGATCTGGCAATCGGTGTGGATTACATCAGGAATGCTGTGATCATCGGATTTATGGCGAACGAGCTGATCAGCATCGTAGAGAATGCCGGACTGATGGGCATACCGCTGCCGGCAGTGATCGCCAATGCGATCGACATACTGACACAGAAAGCAGAGAAAAAAGGGGACGCATGAGCGTCCTCTGAGAAAGGCAGGTAAAAATTATGAGTGGAAGCTACAAAATTACAAATGCTATATCATCGTCCAGGGTCCCGGCATGGGGAAATCAGAAAAAGTACATTGGAGTGCATTATCTGGGCGTGGTCGGCCAGGCACATGACCTGTCGTCCGATGGGTGTGGTGCACATTTCTACATCTACTGGGATGGCACCATCTACCAGCGATGCAGTCTGGATGCAGTGCCGTGGGCGGTTGGCACGGCTGGTTATTACAAACAGAAGCACCCGGAGGCCAACAACTACAACACGATCAGCATCGAAATGTGCTGCAAGTGTGATGGAAACAGTGCACTGGCATCTGATCCAAAGTGGTATTTCACAACTGCTACGCAGGAGGCCTGTGTATGGCTGGTCAAGCATCTGATGGGGCAGCTTGGAATCGCTGTCGATCATGTCCTGAGGCATTACGATATCGTCAATAAGGTGTGCCCGGCACCGTATGTCCATAACAACCACTACAGGACCAGCTGGACGTGGGACGAGTTCAAGAAAAAAATTGCCGGATCAGGCGACATTCTTCCGGCAACCACGAAACCATGGTACCGTGTCCGCAAGACCTGGAAGAATGAGAAAAGCCAGATCGGGGCATTTAAAACGCTGAAGAAAGCTAAGCAGTGTGCAGATCAGCATGCCGGTTATCATGTCTACAACGATGCCGGTAAAAAGGTGTACACATCCGCAAAACTCCCATACAAGGTGCGGCCGAAAACCGCAAATGTTCCAATCAGGACAGGACCGGCCAAAACATACAGTGCTGCCAGAACATTTTTGCAGTCAGGTAAGTACGAGATCGTAGAAGAAAAGAACGGATTCGGCAAGCTGAAAAGCGGTGCAGGATGGGTGTATTTGAAGAAAGTGGAGAGAGTATAAAGAGTCAGAAAAGGCTTGACAATACAAGAAAAAAATATATAGAATAGTAGCAGATTAAAAAGTAGTCAAAAAAGTAGTCAGAAGCAATAAAGATAAAAGAAAACCTGATAAAATCAAGCTGTAACGATGAGTGTCATCCTCACTCGTAATGAAGGGGTCGAGGGTTCAAGTCCCTTTTCCAGCTTGACAGAAAAAGCCCGAAAATACGGCAAAAACAAAAGAAAGAGCATCCTGTGAAAGGGTGCTCTTTTTGACGTTTGGTTAACATTTTTTATACGTGTATATAAGAATTGAAACGATTAAACTGGCTGTTGTCAGAATATAGAAAGCGAGCGATAACATGAAAATATTAATCACAGGTGCTCATGGTTTTGTGGGCAATCGTCTGATGCAGGATCTGGATGATACGGTTGCGGCACCGTCCATGCGAGGTATGAGCGAAGAACAGATCCGAAACATGATTGAGAAAAGCAGAGCAGACGTTATCATCCACACAGCAGCAATCTCAGATGTCGGGACGTGTGAAAAAGATCCGGGGGCATCTTATGAAGCAAATGTGCGTCTGCCGTTGTTTCTTGCAAAAGCAGCGAAAGAACAAAAAATGATCTGTTTCAGTTCGGATCAGGTATACCGCGGATGTGCAGGTGAAGGTCCATATAAGGAGGAAGATGCCAGTCCCTGTAATGTTTACGGCAGGCATAAGCTGGAGATGGAACAGCAGGTTCTGGATGTAAAGCCGGATGCAGTGATGCTGCGGGCAGAGTGGATGTATGATTATCCGACAAAGCGGTCGAACTATCTTCGTATGCTGTTAAACGAAAAGCAGGTTCTGACTTTTGGAAAACAGTACCGGGGAATCACCTATCTTCGTGAAGTTGCAGAAAATATGCCGAAGATTTTTATGCTTCCGGGAGGCGTTTACAATTTTGGAAGTGAAACGAAGCAGACGATGTATGATATCACCTGTGAAATGCTGCACTTCCTGAAAAGTGACAGGAAATCGGAAGAAGTGCCGCCGGCACATAATCTGTGGATGGACTGTACAAAAGCAAAGGAGAGAGGAATCCTTTTCAGTGATGCGAAGGAAGGGCTGAAACGATGCCTGAAAGATTATCATTTAGCAAAAGACAGGGAATAACAGAACCGGGGATTTCTCACACAATGAGAAATCCCCGGTCTTTTATACAGAATCAATCAGAAATAAGCATACTTCCTGAGATGATCTGCAAATAGTTCATGTTTTGTGCAAATCTTTTACAATGCGATGGAATGTCCGCTTTCATAAACCTGCCCATCGACAGAAAGGTAAATATCCCAGGTCTTGCCTTCCAGACCAACCGGGGAAACCCATCCGGAAACGGTAACTTTTGTTGCATCGTCACCGGCAGTGCCATACTGGGTCAGTGCGTAAGCTTTTGTCTCATCTCCGCTTACTAAGATCACGTAAGCATCTTCCAGTGCATCGGAAGCTTTGTCTGTAGTGTACGCACCTTTCAAAGAGAATTTCGCATCATCCAGGGTAAATTCCCAGCCATCCGGAAGTGCTGTAGCATCATCAAGCGGTGCAGTGTAATCTGCGGTGGCAGTTTCGCCAAGTGTTCCAAGCAGCTCGCCTTTTGCATTTACATCAAGTGTGGCTCCTTCGGTATAGAGCGGCAGGCGGAGAGAACGGTAAGTCAGGGACGCATAAGTATCGCCGGAGATCAGAATCTCGTAAGCAAGTGTGCCGTTTGATACCTGGTCGATATGGGTGCGTTTGATCAGTCCCTGCTTCATCATGTCGGTCGGATAGTGATCATAGCGGTTGTTTTCTTCATCATAGAGGTTGGCACCGGCTGTGATCCAGAGCTGGTCTTTTGTGCCATCCAGGGAAATTACACCGGAGATCCAGTCAGAATACCACTCTGGTCCGCGTTCTTTTCCATACTCAAAGACTTGTTCGATTGTCATATCATCGGTGTTGATATGGTAAACGACAGCTCTGGAGTAGATATCATCGCCGGAAACACGCTTGTCATTATCGCTTAATTTTACTTTTGCAGTACCATTGTCAAACATCATAATATCACCGTTATCAAGCATAGTGATCTGATGCTGTGCATACTGCCATTCAAAATCATCACCGGTCGGGGTGAAGAAATATTTTTTATCTACGCCATTCCAGTTGGCAGGATCACCGAGGATCCAGGCAAGGGATTTGTCCGATTTATGGATGGCGATGATCGCATCTTTATGGCGTGCAGAAAGCAGAACCAGATCATTTTTCTCATCGTACCACAGAGAATTATTATGGAACCAGTCGATTTCATCGGAACCGTCGGTTGCGATCGAAGCGGACTGTCCGTCTTCTTTGTCGATCGCATCGGCAGCGTTAAATTCCCAGACAACCTCGCCGCTTTCACGGTCGATCTCCACAACATAATCTTCTACGGTGGAAAGATCCGGACTGTCTCCGGCAACCAGCAGATTGCCGTCCGGCAGCTCCTGGAAATCGTGGTGCATACCACCCGGGATCATGTACTGGTGATAAATCTTACCGCTCAGATCGATTTCCTGAAGGCCTGCTTTGTAGTACATACTCTTCAGAAGAAAAGAAGTCGGCATCATCAGATGACCATTCTTCAGCTGATGAACGCCAAGTACTCCGCCATCTGTGAAGTACCAGCGGATGTCACCGGCACTGTCCAGTGCATAGAGCATACCGGCAGAAGAGCAGACAAATGTCAGATTGGAATAATCATAGGCAGAATCATCACTCATGGTTGTCTCGATCGTGCCGACATTGACCTCAGTCTTTTCGGTGGTAACTTCTACGGTGGTGGAAGTGCCATCCTCCAGTGTCAGGACTACTTCTGTCGTATCGCCATTGTACAGCCCGTAGATCGGGACAAGATGATCCGTCGCAGCTTCGAAAGTTCCGGTAATGTCATCTTTTTCATCTTTTCCTTTGACGGTGACCGTGCCGCCAAGCTCTTTGTCCGTGTGGAAGGCAGCGACAGCAGTCAGCGGAGAATTGCCGTAAGGATTGACGATCACATTTGGTTCTTCAAAAGAATATCCGGCGGATGCCTCCTGCTGCAGGGCTTCATCAATGCTGTTCTGTTGCTCAAACAGATCCGTTTTTTCAAGAGAAGCAAAGGAAGCGGTCGTTGCAGATTCATTTTCAGAAACTGTTTCCGAAGAAATGCTTTCTGTTTCACTGTTGTTTGTTGTTTCAGAAGTCGAACCGGCGGAAGAACAGCCGGCGAGCAGAGAAACAGCCAGAGTACAGATGCAAAGACGGGATAAAAGCACTTTGTTTTTCATAAAAACACTCCTTATATCATGATATATGAGGCAAAAATGCCATAGAGATCATAGTTTCAGGTTCTTGCCTGAACTTCCGAAAAACAATTACTGAAGATCCGGTAATTCACAGGAATAAGTTTCGGATTCAAATGGGTAAGATAAGGTAAGACCGGAAGCATCTTCCTTGATCTCGAAAGCGATCCATCCTTTGTTGGAACCAAAGTTCAGTTTGGTTCCTGCCATACGTGTCATGCCAAGATTGGTCAGAAATTCATCATCAATGCGGGTGTATTCGTTTCCGTCGCTGTCGGTCAGTTTCAGGGAAGCCCAGTCGATGGCTTCCGTGCTGCCATCTTTGTTGATCTGCATTTTGATCAGATAATAAACGTTTCCGTCAGAAGCTTCCTTCACATAATCGTTTGTCTCAACGCCGGTGTATCCAAGGTCAACGCTGACGTTTTCCAGAGATTTGTTCTTTTCCAGTTTTTCGACAACGAACTGCCATCCGGCAACCGTGGTATCGGAGATATCAGCGGCAGCTTCGGTTGCTGTCACATTTTCAGAAGATGCCTCGGTATCAGCAGCCTCAGATTCAGCAGCTGTCTCGGAATAGTCAGCAGTATCCGCAGCAGTTTCAGATTCTGCGGCACTTTCAGTTGCAACGACTGAATTGGCAGCAGAACGGGAAGAAGCGGTTGTACCGGCGTTGTCAAGATTTGAGCATCCGGTCAGTGCAGACGCACAGAACAGTGTGGCACACAGTAGCATAGCAATTTTTTTCTTCATAATAAAAGACCTCATTTCTTATTAATTAATAAATTTCGGAAACTATTTACAGGGCATCTGTTGCCTCCGACATCATGGAAAATCTGCTCATGATGCTGCGGGCAGAAGATGCCGTAAAGGATTAGGAATCCGCAGATATTTTAACACAAAGCATAAGAAAATACCACGCTATCATAAGATAAAAAAGTGAGGAAAAAATGGAGAAATTTCAGTTGTTTACCAGTAAAGAGTGACAAACACAGCAAAAAGCGACAAACAAAAGAGAAAGAAAATGAAAAAAATATAAAGTCGTTGACAGATACCGGGCATGGTGCTATATTCTCGTTGAACAAATGTTGAACGAAAAGTTACAGGAGGTGTGAAAATGAGCAGTCAGGGGACAAAAAATCAGAGACAGGAGCAGGCGGCGGCAACCAGACAGAAACTGCTCACATCGGCACAACATCTGTTTGCACAAAATGGTTATAAAGGAACGACGGTCCGTATGATCAACCGCAGTGTGGATCTGGCGGACGGACTTCTGTATCATTATTTTCCAGGTGGGAAAAAAGAAATTTTCAAAGAAGTCATCACTGGCAATATGCAGGAAATGTTTCAGGAGCTTCAGGAGCCGGAAAAGCAGGATGTATACGAAAAACTGCCGCTGGATGCGGCATTGGATGCAGCCTATATCAATTTTATGACGGTGATCGATGAGCATCTGGAATTTATCCGCATGATGGTGCGTGAGAACGGTGTCAGGGAATTTCTGTCAGAAGAAGAGGTCAGAAGCATCTGGAAGAACCGGATTCCGTGGCTGCCGACACTTCTGAAAAGAAAGATGGAAGGCGGGGAAGTCAAAGAGATGGATTTTGAGATGGCAGCCCTTTCCGTAAATTCTATTCTGATGCATTATGTGATGAAACGCGTTACCGATACCGGACACAGTACACTGGATGACAAGGCCTGGAGAAAGCGGCTGGTCGATTATCAGGTAAGTGTCTGGTCCGTGGAAAAACAGCCGGAAAATGAAAAAGAGCAAGAATAAAAAAATACCGGAAAAAATCTGGAAGATAAAGAAGAAAGAAAGGTGAATCATATGTGGCATTTGTTGAAAGATATGCGAAAGAAGGACAAAGGACTTGCGTTTCTTGCCGTTCTTCTGATCGCAGGTCAGGTGTTTCTGGATCTGAAACTGCCGGACTATACAAAAGAAATCACCGTTCTGATCAGTTCTGAGAGCAATACGATCTCAGATTATCTGTTATCAGGCGGGAAGATGCTGGCATGTGCACTCGGAAGTGCCCTGCTGGCGGTAATTGTCGGTTATCTGGCTGCAAAGATTGCAGCAGATTTCAGTCACAATGTCAGAGGAAAAGTATTCCATAAGGTATTTGATTTTGGGGCGGGCGAGATCAGCAAATTTTCTACCTCAAGTCTGATCACACGTACGACAAACGATATCACGCAGATCCAGATGCTCGTAGCCATGGGACTGCAGGTGATGATTAAAGCACCGATCATGGCAGCCTGGGCGATCGTGAAGATTGTCGGCAAGAGCTGGCAGTTATCCGTTCTGACGGCATCAGCAGTCGTGCTGATCATGGTCGTGATCGGAACCCTGATGGCAGTGTTGCTTCCGAAATTCAAGACTGTACAGAAACAGGTCGATGACGTCAACCGTGTGACCCGCGAGAATCTGACCGGACTGAAAGTGGTTCGTGCATTTAATGCCGAAAAATATCAGGAAGACAAATTCGAAAGCGTCAACGAAAATCTGATGAAAACGCAGATGTTCACCATGCGTGGCATGGCATTTCTGTTCCCGGTGATGATTTTTGTACAGAGTGCATTATCTCTTGGTATTTACTGGCTGGGAGCAAAACTGGTTGATGACATTTCAATTCCGTTAAACGGAACAATGACGGAAATATTCACGGCCATCGGTTCAAGGGCGGATATGCTTGGTGATGTAGTGGCATTTAATTCCTATGCCCTGTATGTAGTTATGGCATTTGTGCTGCTGCTTATGATTTTTGTCATGCTTCCAAGAGCACAGGTATCTGCAGGCCGTATCAATGAAGTGCTGAACTCCGATATCGCAGTCAGAGAAGGAAAAGATGACGGCAGACAGACGGAAGAAAAAGGCAGCATCACATTCAACGATGTGTCCTTCCGCTATCCGGGAGCCGCAGAAAACTGTCTGGAACACATCAGTTTCCAGGTAAACCAGGGCGAGACACTTGCCATCATCGGAGCGACCGGTTCCGGAAAATCAACGCTTGCAGGTCTGGCAGCAAGACTTTACGATGCCAGCGAGGGCGAAGTGCTGATTGATGGCAAAAATGTAAAAGATTACAGTTTCCGCGGACTGTATGACAAGATGGGATATGTTACACAGAAAGCAGTCCTGTTCTCCGATACGATCGAAGGAAACGTTGCGTTTGGTGAGGCGGCACAAGCGATCACCGAAGAGGATGTAAAGAAAGCCATCGATATCTCGCAGGCACAGGAATTTATTGATAAAATGGAAGAAGGTCTTTACAGCCATATCGCACAGAGCGGCGGCAATGTTTCCGGAGGTCAGAAACAGCGACTTTCGATCGCCCGTGCAATCGCCAGAAATCCGGAAATCCTGATTTTTGATGATTCGTTTTCAGCCCTGGATTATAAAACAGATAAAGAACTGCGAAGAAGACTTTCCACCGACCTGAAAGGTACCACCTGCGTGATCGTGGCACAGCGTATTGGAACGATCCGCCACGCCGACAAGATCATCGTACTCGATGACGGAAAGATGGCAGGTATCGGAACCCATGAAGAACTGATGAAAAACTGTGAAGTTTATCAGGAAATTGCTTTATCTCAGCTTTCAAAAGCGGAACTTGCGTAAAGGAGATGCGGAATCATGCATAAAAAAAGACAAAAACCAAAGAATCTGAAAGCCGCATTGAGCAATCTGTTCTCTTACTGCAAAAAAGAAGCAGGTATCATTTTATTTGCACTGATCATGGCGGCATTAGGTGCAGTTCTGACGATCGCAGGACCGAATCAGATCAGTAAGATCACAGATTATATATATAACGGACTGACCGGCGGGATTTCCACCGAAGCAGTTCAGGAAGACATCCAGAAACAGATCCAGTCCGGACAGATCAACATCATGGACTATCTGCCGGAGGGAACCGATCCGTCAAGTATTGATTTTCAGAATCTCGACCTGACGGACAAAAATTCCGAGCTTGCACAGAACATCGTGAACAACATCCGTTTAAGCGATGAGTTCCGGGCAGCCCATCAGGATGACGGCATCGATATGAACGGCATCTTCAAAGTGGCAGTTTTTCTTCTGGGACTGTATCTGATCAGTGCCCTGTGCAGTTTCTCACAGCACTTTATCATGGCAACGGTGACACAGAAACTTTCCAAGCGTATGCGAAAAGATATTGACGGAAAGATCAACCGCCTGCCACTGAAGTATTTCTCAGAACATTCATATGGGGATGTGCTCTCCCGTGTGACGAACGATGTGGACACGATCGGTCAGGCATTTTCTAACAGCCTTGCAGCGATCGTATCAGCAGTGGCACAGTTTATCGGCTGTCTGATCATGATGTACTACACCAACTGGATTCTCGGAACGACCACTGTTGTGACCACACTGCTCGGTCTGGTGCTGATGGTGCTGATCATGAAACACTCCCAGCGCTACTTCACCGACCGCCAGAGAAGTCTTGGTGAGCTGAACGGCTACATCGAAGAAATGTATGCCGGTCATGATGTGATCCGTATTTCCGGAGCAGAGGGACAAGTCAGAGAACGTTTCGAAAAATTAAACGGAGATGTCAGAACGGCAAACTACAAATCACAGTTCTTATCCGGACTGATGCAGCCGCTGATGACGTTTATCGGAAACTTCGGCTATGTGGCAGTCTGCATCATCGGTGCCCTGCTCGTTATGAAAGGTCAGATCACCTTTGGCGTGATCACGGCATTTCTGATCTATGTGCGTCTGTTTGAACAGCCGCTGCGTCAGATCTCCCAGGGTATGACAAACATCCAGTCCGCGGCAGCCGCTTCCGAGCGAGTTTTTGAGTTCCTTTCCGAGGAAGAGCTGGAAGATGAATCCGCAAAGATGGCAAATGTAGAAGAAGTAGAGGGCGATGTGGTATTCTCCCATGTGAAATTTTCCTACCCGAGCGTGCCGGACAAAGAGATCATCCACGATTTCTCCGTTCACGTAAAACCGGGACAGAAAGCAGCCATCGTCGGTCCGACCGGTGCCGGAAAAACGACACTTGTCAACCTGCTGATGCGATTCTTTGAACCAACCGGCGGTACCATTACGATTGACGGTGTGGACACAAAAGATATGACAAGAGAAAATGTCCACAGAAAATTCGGCATGGTGCTTCAGGACACCTGGCTGTTCGAGGGCAGTGTGCGTGAGAATCTTCTATATAATAATGAAAATGTATCCGAAGAAACGATGATAAATGCCTGCAAGGCGTGTGGCATCCACAGCTTCATCAAAGCACTGCCGCAGGGCTATGATACCATTCTGACAGACAATACTTCGATTTCAGCCGGACAGAAACAGCTGCTCACGATCGCAAGGGCAATGATCCAGAACAGCCCGATGCTGATCCTTGATGAGGCAACCTCAAGCGTCGATACGAGAACGGAGCTTCTGACCCAGAGGGCGATGGATCAGCTGACTCAGAAACGAACCAGTTTTGTGATCGCACACCGCCTGTCCACGATCAAGAATGCGGATATCATCCTGGTCATGCGTGACGGTGACATTGTAGAGCAGGGAAATCATGAAGAACTTCTGGCAAAAGGCGGATTCTATGCAGATCTGTATACCAGCCAGTTTGAACAAAGTGAGGTACAGGCATAATGAGAGGAAAAACGATCGTAATTGACAGAGAATACGGAAGCGGCGGCCGGGAGGTCGCAAAGCTTCTCTCAGAGAAACTTGGAATCCCGTTTTATGACGGTGAACTGTTGGTACTTGCCAGCGAAAAATACGGCATTGACCTTGGCATGATGAAAGATTACGACGAGAAACGTATGGGAAGCATCCTGTACAGTATTGCCATGGCGACCAGCTATGCCAGCGATTTTGACAAGATCACAAAACCATATGAGATCTACGAGGCTCAGGCAAAAGTCATGCGTCAGCTGGTGTCCGAAGGACCGTGCATTTTCCTCGGCAGATGTGCAGGTGAGATCTTAAAAGGCGAGACAGAGCTTTTGAATGTCTTTATCTACAGTAGCGACCAGCATGCAAAAACAGAACGCATCATAAGAGTGGATGGTGTTGCACAGAGCAATGCGGTCACGGAATTACATAAAAGAGATGTTCAGCGGGGCAATTATTATCATTATTTTTCAAAAAAAACCTGGGGTGACCGTAATCATTATGACCTTTGCCTGAATACCGCAGAATTAGGTTATGAGAAAGCGGCAGAGATCCTGGCAGCTGCCGCAAAATAAGACCTCATTTATCAGTGACGGGATATGGTCTTGCATCTGATATGGCTTTCAACGGATGAAAGAGGTTCCAGATGAGAAATTGTTTCCTTTACATTACTCTGCTTTTTGTATATAATATGGCTGTAAGTTCATACTAACAAGAAAAGAAAAGGAGGCAATAAAATTATGAAAATTTTGTTTTTTGGTGCGAAAAGTTATGACATAAAATCTTTTGATGCGTATCTGGACAAAGAAGAATACAAAGATCTGGATGTTGTATACATTGAGCCGAATCTTACTCCTCAGACAGCAATGCTGGCTGCCGGTTATGAAGCCGTGTGTGCATTCGTAAATATGGACTTGAGTGCGGAGACAATCGATATTTTAAATACATGCAAGGTAAAACTGATCCTGATGCGTTGTGCAGGCTTCAACAACGTAGATCTCGAGAGAGCAAAAGGCTACGGCATGACCGTAACACGCGTACCGAGCTACTCACCGGAAGCCGTTGCAGAGCATGCGATGGCACTGGCTCTGACGGCAAACCGCCACACGCACAAAGCGTACATCAAAGTACGTGAGAACAACTACAGTCTGAACGGACTGATGGGTGTCAACCTCTACAAAAAGACCGCAGGTATCGTCGGAACCGGAAAAATCGGTGCTGCGATGGCACGTATCTGCCACGGATTTGGTATGAAAGTGATCGGCTACGATATGTACCCGAACAAAGATCTGGATTTCGTAGAGTATGTCGATCTGGATACGCTGCTTTCCCAGTCTGACCTGATCTCCCTTCACTGCCCGTTGATGGAAGAGACACATCACATGATCAATATCGACACGATCCAGAAAATGAAAGACGGCGTGATTCTGGTCAACACCTCAAGAGGCGGACTGATCAAGACAGATGACCTGATCCAGGGAATCCGCGAGAACAAATTCTTTGCCGTTGGTCTGGATGTGTACGAAGAAGAGAACGGTTCCGTTTACGAAGACATGTCCGAGACGATCCTGGAGCACTCGACCGTTGCAAGACTGTTATCCTTCCCGAATGTTATGGTGACATCTCATCAGGCATTCTTTACCGAAGAAGCACTGGCGGCGATCAGTGAAGTGACACTGGATAATGCCATGAGTTATCTGAAAGGCACACCGAACGGAAACGAACTGTAAGGTGCGTTTGCTGAAAGCGGATGACAGAAACAATATGAAATAGAATGATATAAAATAAGAAGAAAGAGGAATTTTTGAAGAAGAGTTCCACTTTCTTCTTATTTTTGTTCAGGCAGAATACACGTGAAAGCCAGTATTTTGTATACAGAGTACAGAATCCGGTAAAAAGAGATGTGATCCGAAAAATCTGATGAAAAAGGGAGCATCTGGAAAAATATTTCACTGGATTATAGCAGGAAAGCATGATATACTTACAGACAGTGCAGTTATTTCGCACAGTGAAAAGCAGTATCTGTGAAAGGCTGCAGCATAAAATCAAAAACAAGGAGGATCCAAATGGGAGATTTTAAAGAATGGTTATCGGATAACCTGCGTTATTTCCTGGTCGGTGTTGTCGTGATACTGATCATCGGCGGTTCAATCCTGGGACTGAAGATTTATTCTTCAAAGGTCAATGGAAACAGTGATCCGGCTGTGATCCGTAAAAATACAGAGGCACAGACAGAGACCGGAAAAGAAACTGAGACAAAGAAACAGACTGAAAAAGAAACGAAAAAGCAGACAGAGAAAGAAACCAAAAAACAGACCGAAAAAGAAACCAAAAAACAGACAGAAAAAGCGACAGAAAAGCAGACCGAAAGTTCAACATCTTCCAATGCAGGTACAGACAGTAAAGGAAGTACAGCAGATAACAGCCAAAATGGCAGCAATTCCGCAAACAATGCTTCACAGAACAGTGGCGGCACATACAGTAATGGCTCACAGAGCAGCGACGGTACATATGATAATGCAGGCAATGATGCAACGACCGATGGCAGTGACTACAGCAATGACACGCAGGATGTGACAACGCCGCAGACAGATGCTGCCCAGCCGGTTTACATGACGATCAATTCCGCATGCTACATGCGTTCTTACCCGGACTACGGTGACAACATCATCGGTCAGTTTGAGGCAGGTACGACCGTAGAGTTCTTAGGAGATGAGGACGGATGGTACAAGGTTTCCGTAAATGGCCAGGTGGGCTATATGGGAGCCAGATTTTTTAACTGACAGACGTTGACAAAGCAGCATGGCTGAGGTATGATAACAAGAAGACAGAGAGGTCGAATTCTGGACTTCTCTGTCCTTTTTTATCATATTTAAAATTTAAAATGTAAAGGAAAACTGTCACGGCAGGTTTCCTGGATTGAAAGGGAGAGCGGAACAATGAAGAAAAAAGCATTAGCAGCAGTACTTGTAGCAGCAGTAACGATGTCTATGGCAGGATGCGGAAGCAAGCAGGCAGCATCCACAGATGGCGGAAGCAAAACAGAAAGTGAAGCAGGAAGCGATGCGGCAGCAGCGGATTCCGGGGAAAAGAAAACCCTGCGTGTCGGCATGGAATGTGCCTATGCACCGTACAACTGGACACAGAGCGATGATTCCAACGGAGCCGTTCCGATTTCAGGTTCTTCTGATTATGCATATGGCTATGACGTTATGATGGCAAAACACATCTGTGAAGAGCTTGGCTGGGATCTGGAGATCGTAAAGATGGATTGGGACAGCCTTCCGACATCGGTAAGTTCCGGGGCCATTGACTGTGCGATCGCAGGACAGTCTATTACCGCAAAACGTCTGGAATCCGTAGATTTCACAGACCCGTATTATTATGCATCTATCGTGACACTGGTAAAAAAGGACGGACCGTATAAAGATGCAAAAGGTCTGGCAGACTTAAAGGGTGCAACGGCTACTTCTCAGATCAACACCGTATGGTATGATACCTGCCTTGATCAGATCGAAGATGTAAACAAACTGCCGGCTTATGAAACCACAGGAACGATGCTGGTATCTCTGGAATCCGGAGCATGTGACCTGATCTGTACTGACCAGCCGACTGCAATGGCAGCCTGTGTGGCTTATCCGGATATGGAAATGCTGGATTTCTCCTCTTCGGATGACAATTATCAGGTATCTGACGAAGAGATCAACATCGGTATCTCTGTAAAGAAAGGCAATCAGGAACTGGTGGATGAGATCAACAGCGTTCTGGAAAAAATGACAAAAGAAGACTATGAGCAGATGATGAACGAAGCGATCTCCGTACAGCCATTGTCTGAATAAACACGTATGGGAGGAAATGTATTATGAGCAGTACTTTGCCAACAGACTACTGGGCCAGAGTCGTTTATCTGGTCACACACTACAGTGCATCCTTCCTTCGCGGGGCAGGAAGCACCCTGCTGATCGCCCTGGTGGGTACCTTTGTCGGATGTCTGATCGGTTTTGCGGTCGGCATCGTGCAGACCATTCCGGTGTCCAAACAGGATTCCATCATCAAAAGAGCCCTGTTGTTTATCGTAAAACTGATTCTGAACATCTACGTGGAAGTATTCCGCGGAACACCTATGATCGTCCAGGCGATGTTTATCTATTTTGGTGCCATGCAGTATCTCGGCATCACTATGGGAATGTGGTTCGCTGCATTCTTTATCGTGTCGATCAACACCGGAGCCTACATGGCAGAGACCGTGCGAGGCGGTATCTTATCGATCGATCCGGGACAGACCGAAGGTGCAAAAGCAATCGGTATGACGCACTTTCAGACGATGCTGTACGTCATTTTCCCGCAGACGCTGCGAAACATCATTCCGCAAATTGGCAACAACCTGATCATCAACATCAAAGATTCCTCGGTACTGTCCGTAATCGGTGTTATCGAGCTGTATTATGCGGCAAAACAGACAGCCGGAGCTTATTACTGGTGGTTTGAGGCAATGACTGTAGCGATGGTACTCTATCTGATCATGACCTTTGTCTTTTCAAGACTTCTGCGCTTCTGGGAGTCCAAACTGGACGGACCGGCAAGTTTTGATCTGGCAACGACCGATCAGCTGGCACATACGAGCGGAAATTACAGTTATCCGGGAGAAGGAAGCTTTGACAAAGAGAGAAATATCGAAACTGATGTGAACGGAGGAAGAGACAAATGAATAGAGATGCGATTCTGGAAGTAAAACACCTGTCCAAATCTTTTGGTGCCAACGCCGTTCTCAAAGACATTGATTTTGTTGTACATCCGGGCGATGTGACATCGATCATCGGTTCTTCCGGTTCCGGCAAATCCACACTGCTTCGCTGCATCAACCTTCTGGAGACACCGACCTCCGGGGATGTGGTATTTCATGGAGACAGCGTGGTGGATAAAAAGGTCAATGCGGCAGCATACCGTGCAAAAGTAGGCATGGTATTTCAGTCTTTTAATCTGTTCAACAATATGTCGGTTCTTGAGAACTGCATCATCGGACAGACAAAAGTTCTGAAAAGAAACAAAGAAGAAGCAAAAGAAAAGGCCATGCAGTATCTGACAAAAGTCGGCATGAACCCGTACATCAATGCGAAGCCGCGTCAGCTTTCCGGCGGACAGAAACAGCGTGTGGCGATTGCCCGTGCTCTGGCGATGGAGCCGGAGATCCTGCTCTTTGACGAGCCGACATCCGCACTGGACCCGGAAATGGTAGGTGAAGTACTGGAAGTTATGCGTGGACTGGCAAACGAAGGCATGACCATGCTGGTCGTTACACACGAGATGGCATTCGCAAGAGACGTTTCCAACCATGTCGTTTACATGGCGGACGGTGTCATCTGCGAAGAAGGCAGTCCTTCGGATATTTTTGAAAATCCGCAGAATGCAAGGACAAAAGATTTCCTGGCCAGATTCCGTGCAAAATAAAAACAGAGACAAAAAAGAGAAATATAAAAAGAAAAACCAGAAAAAGCTCTCAGGCAATGTCATAGGGACAAAGCCAGGGAGCTTTTTGCGTGTGTGTAGGCGGCAAAGAGATCAGAACATGAGCCGGATCAGCATTTTTCGTAGGCAAGACGCGGATCACCGTTTGCAAGATGGATGATGCCGCATTTGCGGAATCCGTTTTTTTCAAGCACATGCTGCATGATCTTGTTGTCGTGGTGTGTGTCGATGCGAAGATGGGAAGTCTGCGGCTCGCAGAAATCCAGCACGTTTCGCAGAAATCCGTGCACCTGCCCGTCACTTGCGACCATGTGGATCACGCCGTAAGGGGCATCGGATAACCAGCTGCCTTCTGAGATCTGTGCATAAGTCGGATCGTTTTCGATGGCAAAATAAAAACAGCCGCGGATCTGCGAAAAATCATCGGGATCCGTGAAGACAAACAGCTTCTGTGCGAGGATACATTCCCGGAGCAGATCAGCGGAAGGATGTCCGCCTGCCCACTGGGTCGGGTTCCCGGTTTTTGCCATAAAAGCCCGGGCAGTTGCATAAATATTCAGGATGACAGGAAAGTCATCCATAACAGCTTTTCGTACCATAAAAAACCTCCAAAGTATAAAAAATCCACAAAAAAAATTGCAGACGGATGCATTCGATTTTGTAAACATTCAAAATCCGCATCTTTCCTGCGGAAATAATTATAAATGATAGCATGGAAACAGAAGAATGTAAAGAGAGCACAAGCACTCTGCTGCCGATTTTGAGAAATATGCAACAAGCCTTGTATCGCAGGAAAAAATAAAGTATAATGCTTAAATGCGGAAGAATGACGCACCGTTTCTACAAGTGGATGTCTCTCCGACTAAAATGATAAAAAGGATGATAACATGGACAGCAGAGAGTATCTGAACTATGTTTTAGATAAATTGCAGGAGCGTATCCGCAAACTGGATGATGCGATCCTGCACGGACAGAAAGAAATCGAAAATATGCATGAGTACTACTGGGAAAACTACACGGAGATGGACCAGTATGGCTACGAAGATTTTGATAATCAGCAGGCACTGCTTGGTCAGGTCAATGCCAACAAGGAGAAGCTGGATCTTCGCCGGAGATTCAAAAAGATGCTGGATTCCCCGTTTTTCGGGCGGGTGGATTTCATCTACGACGGCGAAGAAGAGGCAGAAACGTTTTATATCGGCATCGGCAATTTTTCAAAAGAATCCGGAAGACTCCCGCTGGTCTATGACTGGCGTGCCCCGGTTTCCAGCCTGTTTTATGACTACGACAAAGGAGAAGCTTACTATGATGCCCCGGCAGGACGCATGGAGGGCGAAGTACTTTCCAAATGGCAGTACAAGATCCGTGGCGGGAAGATGATTTATGCATTTGAGAGTGATGTCAAGATCGATGATGAGGTTTTAAAGCAGGAGCTTGGCAGCCACGGGGATGTCAAACTGAAAAACATCATCAAGACGATCCAGAAAGAACAGAATGCGATCATCCGCAACACACAGGACCGGATTCTGGCGATTCAGGGCGTGGCCGGAAGCGGCAAAACTTCCGTGGCACTGCACCGCATTGCTTATCTACTCTATCACGACCGGGAAAATCTCAAGTCCTCGAATGTACTGGTACTTTCGCCAAACGGCGTATTTTCAGACTATATTTCCCACATTCTGCCGGAGCTTGGCGAGGAGAATATCCGGGAGATGAGTTTTGATATGTTTGCCTACAGGGAGCTCCGGGATACGGTCAGCGACTGCGAAGACCGCTGTGACCAGATCGAAAAAGAGCTTCTCGATGAAAAGTATGCAGAAAGCTGCCGCAAAAAACAGTCGATCGATTTTGTATTGCAGCTCAATGAGTTTGTGCTGGGACTGGAAGACCGCCTGATGCGCTTTTCAGACCTGAAATACAAGGGCATGACAAAGAGCGAACGTCAGCTGACGGAGATGTTTTATTACCGTTTCCCGGATATTCCGCTGCTGGAGCGTATGCAGGCTGTCATGGATTACGTGGTTGATGAGTACGAAACGCTGATCGGCAGAGATCTCGGCGATGACGAGATCGAGATCGTACGCGACAAATTCATGAAAATGTACCGCAGTACGGATCTGTACGTGTTGTATAACTGGTTTCTGAAAGAATACGGCTATGAGACACTGCCGCAGATTTCTTATGAGAAACGCTTTCTGAAATATGAAGATGTTTATCCGATGTTGTATCTGAAATATCTTCTGAAAAGTCGCAGGATGGACCGAAACATCCGTCATCTGGTGATCGATGAGATGCAGGATTATTCCTACATGCAGTATCTGATTCTGGATAAGATGTTCTCCTGCAAGATGACGATCCTCGGAGATAAAGCCCAGACCATGGAGGAGAAAACGAGGGATGTCTTAAGTTTCCTGCCGCGTGTTTTTGGCCGTGGCATCCGAAAGATCAATATGAACAAGAGTTACCGCAACACCATGGAGATCGCATCTTATGCCAATTCCATTTCAGATGTATCCGATATGGAGCTGTTTGAGCGTCATGGAAAACCAGTGGAAGAGCAGACATTTTCAGACAGAAAGGCGGCACTGGAAGCCGTTCTTGAGAAACTGCGTCTGGAAGAGTTTGAGACGGCCGCTGTGATTGAGATGACACAGGAGCGTGCAAAGAAAAGTGCCACTTATCTGAAAGAGCGGATGGAAGAGCTTGGCATGGATACAGAGAATCGTTTTTCCGTGGTAGACCGTGACAGCACCCACTTCAAAAAGGGACTGACCGTCACGACCTTCTATCTTGCAAAAGGTCTGGAATTTGACCAGGTATTTGCAATTTATACAACGCAGGACAATACGCCGCTGCACCGGCAGGCCAGATACATCTGTGCGACAAGGGCACTGCATGAATTGTATATGTATGAAGTAAAAGCAAGTCAGGATTAAAGAAAGGCAAAATCAAATAAGTTCAGATGCAATCTGGCGTTCTCGTTCTTTTTTTGAGAACACGCAGCCGCAGTAGTCCTGCCGGTACAGACCATAAAGAGCTGAAAGCTCGACGGAACGTTTATAACCATTTTTCTTTTTGAAATCGGAAGGAAGCCATGGGATACCGTAAGTATCTGCAAGTTCCTCTCCGATTTCATTTAATTTCTGGGCGTTTTTTAAAGGACTGATTGAGAGTGTCGTGCAGAAATAGTCAAATCCATGTTCCTTTGCAAGCTGTGCCGTTTTTTCCAGACGGAGCCGATAGCACTGAAAACAACGTTCGCCGCCTTCCGGAATCTTTTCCAGTCCCTTTGCCATATCATAGAATCGTTCCTTGTCAAAGTCTCCCTCGAGAAACGAGACCGGATACTTCTGCGGAATCTGGCAGATCAGATGCTGCTGTTCTTTTACACGGTGCAGATACTCTTCGTCCGGGTAAATATTCGGATTGTAATAAAAAACCGTGATCTGAAAATAATCCGATAAATATTCGATCACGTAACTGCTGCACGGTGCACAGCAGCTGTGCAGAAAAAGAGAAGGGATTCTGCCTTCGCACTGGTTCTGCTCCAGTAGTTTATCCAGTTCTTTCTGAAAATTTATCTTATTAGCCATAAAAGCCATCCTTTCTGTAATACTTTTGCCCCTGATATTCTTAGTTTATCACAATCCCGGAAAGCAGACAATTCATAATCAAAACTTCCCCATGCATCATAAAATAAATTAGAAAAAAAAGAGAAGGAGACCGTGATGTCAGAGCTTTTGGAAGTGAATCATGTCAGCTATGCCTATCACAGCATAGATGGCGAGACGGAAACATTGGCGGATATTTCTTTTCATATAAAAGAAGGGGAATTTGCAGCAATCGTGGGTCCGAGCGGCTGTGGAAAATCCACGCTGCTTTCACTGATCTGCGGACTTTTAAAGCCGGAAAAAGGCGAGATCCTGCTCGATGGCAAAAGCATCGCAGGCGAAAAAGAGCGGATCGGCTATATGCTGCAGAAAGATTATCTGTTTGAGTGGAGGAGCATTTACAGCAATGTGATGCTGGGGCTGGAGATCCAGAAGAAAAAGAGTGAAAAATATACGAAACGCGTGGATCAGATGTTAAAAGACTATGGATTGTGGGACTTCCGGGATGTAAGGCCGTCGCAGCTCTCCGGCGGGATGCGGCAGAGGGCGGCACTGATCCGCACACTGGCACTTCAGCCGGAATTGTTGCTTCTGGATGAGCCATTTTCGGCACTTGATTATCAGACTAGACTTTCGGTCTGTGAAGATATTTATCGGATCATCAAAAAAGAACAGAAGACGGCGGTGCTGGTGACGCATGATCTGTCTGAGGCGATCAGCATGGCAGACCGGATTTTTGTGCTGAGCAAACGCCCGGCAGAGATCAAAAAAGAAATCAAACTTGATTTTAATATGAAAGAACGCACGCCGATGCAGGTTCGAAATGCACCGCAGTTTCGGGATTATTTCAATCTTATCTGGAAGGAGCTGAATGAACATGACTAAGCCTTCCGAATCGCAGAAAAACTATATCCGGACGGTAAGAAGGAGGAGACGCACCGTGCAGTTCATGCGTCTTTTTCTTTTCCTGTTTTTTGTGATTTTATGGGAAGTGGCCGCAGAATTTTCGTGGATTGACAGCTTTATTTTCAGCAGTCCGCTGCGGATCGCAAAAACCGCCTGGCAGATGCTTCAGGATGGAAGCCTGACCATGCACATCGGTGTGACGCTCTCTGAGACATTGATCAGCTTTGCCCTGGTGGTTATCTGCGGAATCCTGCTTGCCATTCTGCTGTGGATGCTGCCGATGGTATCGGAGATCCTGGAGCCGGCACTTGTGGTGCTGAACAGCCTGCCGAAATCTGCACTGGCTCCGCTTCTGATCGTGTGGCTCGGTGCCAACATCAAAACGATCATTCTGGCGGGCATGTCGGTGGCCATTTTCGGGACGATTTTAAATCTTTATACCTGCTTTTCGCAGAGTTCACCGGAGAAAGAGAAACTGATCTATACGCTTGGAGGAACAAAAAAAGATACGCTTCTGAAAGTCGTGCTACCTGGAACGGTGCCGAACATCTTAAGCATTATGAAAGTCAACATCGGACTGTGTCTGGTCGGTGTCGTGATCGGGGAATTTATCGGGGCGAGAAGAGGACTTGGCTATTTAATCATCTACGGCTCCCAGGTGTTTAAACTGGACTGGGTGCTGATGTCGATCGTGATCCTCTGCGTGATCGCCATGCTTTTATATGCACTGCTTGGCAGGCTGGAAGCAGCCTGCCTGAAAAGATTATAAAAGGTATGATATACAGAAAAATCAGAGTGCTTTTTGCGGTACTCCGCCGGAGAAAGTCCAGTTTCACTTTTGAACATCCGGGAAAATCCGGAAAAATTGGAGTACGAAAGCGAGGAGGCAATGTCGCTGATGCTTCTTGTAGTGTCGGTCAGAAGACATTTTGCCTCCTGTAGTCGCACTTCCGATAAATAATCACTGATCCGCTTGCCGGTCTCTTTTTTGAAAACTTTTGCCATGTAATCCGGGCTTAAAAATACCTGGCTGGCAAGCTCTTCACGCGTGATCGCCTTGTTTTCTTTCACCAGTTCAAAGATCTTTTTGACGATCATGGCAGATTTTTCCGTATCATCTCCATCACTAAGGCTTTCTGTGGCAGAAGAGGCCTGCACAAGAAGCAGATCCGCCTGCTTTTGCAGCGTCAGGTAATCGCCATCCTCACCGGTCAGGATCTGCAGGGATGCACCGAATTTCTGACGGAAAAACTGGATCAGATCACTGCAGTGTTTGTCAAAGGCTTCCCGGTCAAGAAAGAGATCCGGAGATACAAAAGACAGGAAAAAGCAAGGCTTTGGCTCGATTGCCGGAGGCCAGCCCGGATCTTCGACAAAAAATTCGTTCAGGGCATTTTTCACACAGTAAGAGAGCACGCCAAGATCCGTATTTTCAGACGGAAGCGAGCTAATGTAAAACAGACAGGGAACATAGTGGGCATCCTTATCAAAAAAGACGCTGTTTCTGGAGGCATCCCAGAGAATATAGTCGGCATCGCTGTTCTGATAGGAACCGCTGACCAGCTGCAGCCAGAAGTGCTCCGAAGCGAGCAGACGTTCCGGCGGCTGGGAGGCAAAGAGCGAGCGGTTCAGTTTCTGACGGTTTCTGGACTGCTGGACGGCTTCTTTTACTGCCTGGCTGATTTCTTCGATATCAAACGGTTTTAAGAGATAGGCAAATGCATGGTAGGAGATGGCCTCTTTTGCAAAAGAAAAGTCAGAATGACAGGTCAGGAACAGGATCAGAAGGTCAGGATAGTTCTCCGACAGCCATTTTGCGAGGTCAAGCCCGGTTCCGTTTGGCATCTCAATATCACAGATCATGATCTGGATATCCGATTCCTGACAGATTTGTCTGGCAGCTTTGATATTACCACAGGTAAAGACCTGATCAATTCCAAGAGATTTCCAGTTGATTGCATGTTCCAGTGCCTCAAGGGCAAAGGCTTCATCGTCTACAAGAAGTAAATTCATAAGATTACACTCCAATCTGATTTCTCATAGTTGGAGAAAACTCCAACTTTTATAAATGGTGAGTAACAAATATTTCCGTTTGCCTTTTGGTTTCAGGCTGAACTTACATGAAATTTGCCATTCTGCGGCAAAAGCAGGTTGATCTTTGCTCCGCCCTGTGAGCGGTTTTCAAAACGTAAAACATAATTGCTTCCATATATATAAGAAAGTCTCTGTCTTACATTGCGGATGCCGATGTGCTTTTCACCGGTCTTTTGAGAAGGAACTTCCGGTTTGGAGAGCTTCTCCAGGGATTCTTTGGAAAATCCGATTCCATTGTCTTCAATGCAAAGAGAAAGATAAAGTTTCCCGTCTTTTATGACCGGTGCGGCATGGATGATGATCTGCATCTTTGCAGAGTCGGAACAGCCATGTTTGAAAATATTCTCTACGAAAGTATGCAAAGTCAGCACGGGAATCTGCATTTTTTCTGCCTGCGGATCGATCTTAAAATCAGTATCAAGATCATTCTGGAAGCGGATCTGCTGGATGTGCAGATAATTCTGCACATGTTTCAGCTCTTCAGAGAGGACGACCATGCTGTCGGAACTTTTGAAAAGGTAGCGGAAATACTTCATCAGAGTAGAGGAAAAATCCACGACCAGCTCAGAGCGGCCACTCAGCCCAAGACTGTAGATCAGGTTCAGGCAGTTCAAAAAGAAATGCGGCTTGATCTGTAAGGTCAGGTACTGAAGTTCGGCGTAAGCCTGGTTCAGCTTCTCTTCGTAGATCTGCAGTTTCAGATCATGAATCTGCCCGATCATATAGTTAAAGGTTTCCGTCAGCTCTGCAAATTCATCATGAGTATCCGGGATCGGCAGATGGCTGTCGAAATCTCCCTGTTCGACAGCCTCCATTGCTTTGATGATTCGAAGCACCGGAGAAACCATCTGTCGCCAGGTGATGATCAGCATTGCCGTAACAAACGAAAAACTGACAAGTGCGATGATCAGGATCGCATACTGGAACCAGGAGAAAGCTCCCAGTACGTAAGCAGTCGGGATATAGAGGATGATCCGGTAATGGTTTCTGGCAGAATCAACCGGGATCTTCACGCAACGACTGCGGTCCAGCTCCTTTGCACCGTAAAGGAAATCTTCCCCGGCATCCTGGTTGGAGAGAATCAGGGCACCATGCGTGCTGGTAGTCAGATCCCTGAAATCTTCAAACACGTATTCGCTGGATGCAAAAGCACCGACGTAGACATTTTTGTATTCCATCAGATCTATAAGATAACTTTTCTGCGTCATACGCAGGAAGGTCCAGCCGCTGATCTGCGGTTTTGTGACCGGAAACGTACGAGAAAGACAGGCCTGGCGGATGTATTGCCGCATCTCCATGCGTTCCGGATAAGAATCATAGTTTGCACTCTGAAAGATCAGGATATCCTGATCCGGAATATAGAAAAACAGGCTGGCAGTGCTGGTGTACGTGTCCAGGTAATCCGTAAAATCGGCAAGGATCGCACGCTGCTCATCCGGAGCATCCTCCCCGCTTTGCAGTCTGTGGTAGTTGTTCTCATCCAGAAGAAACGAAGCCAGATAGTTCGAAATATGGTCAAGCGAAGTATCCACAGTTGCCAGCTGCAGAGAAAGCGTGTTATGATTGTACTGTATACTTTGCTGCCGCAGAAGACGTTTGCCGTACTCGCTTCCGAGCAGAATACAGACAAGCAGAGGGATGCTGGTGACCAGATAAACCCAGAGCAGCCGTTTCTTTGTGGCAGATTTGAAAAATAAGCTTTTATGTTTTTTCATAAAGACCTCCAATGGTCTTATTTTACCGTATTTACCCTTAGAAAGGAAGAAAAAATTATGAAAATTCACGAAAGAATGTCCGAAAAAAGATGTTTTTATATGATAGCGTTTCTTGCTGTAATACTTTTTGTGCTGTCCGGATGTGAAAAACAGCAGCCGGAAAGCGAAAGTGCAGATTCCATCCCGACCATCAACATCGGTATTTCGGCGAGAACCGGACTGAGCAAAAACCTTTCGGAAGTCAATCAGACGCTTGGAGATCTGACGGAAGAAAAGATCGGCGTGCGTGCCCGGCTTGTCTGGACCGGACTGAACAGCAGCCAGGGAAACAGTTATTATAAAAACAGGCAGCTCGGTGTGGATATCCTCAACATTTATTTCAATCAGTTTGAAAACTACCGTCAGAAAAACCTGCTGCTGGATATGGAGCCGTATATGGCAGAGGCACTCGCCCTGCAGGAAGTGCTGGATGAGAAAACAGATCTGCCGGAGGATGAAAGAGAAGGCGTTTATGGGATCCCAAAGCCGTTAAGTGATATCCATACGAACGGCGTGATCCTGAACCGCACCTATGTGGAGAAGTATCATATGGACATTTCCAATATCCATAAACCGGAAGATCTGGAGCCGCTGCTTGACATCATAAAGAAAGAACGCCCGGATGTTGTGCCGTGGGCATTGGAAAAAAGGGGAAATGCCGTGGTCGAGCGTTCCCCGATCGCCGATACACTGGACGGATGTCTGGCAGGTATATTATATGAAGGAACGGATGATACCGTCTGCAATATTTACGAGAGCGATGCCTACACAAAACGGGTGGAGTTGGCAAAACGCTGGCAGGAGAAGGGCTATCTGGCAAAAGATGTGATCACAAACATTGAATCAGGACAGTCACAGGTGATCGCCGGGGATGCATTTGCCGCAGAATTTGTCATCAAACCAGATGAGATGCAGTACGAAGAGAGCCTCTACGGAGACAAAGTCATTATTATCCCATTTGACAATCGGCCGGTTCTGGATACCGAGGATGACTGGGTGACTGTCTGGAGCATTTTTTCGGAGACAAAGTATCCAGAAGAGGCCGTCAAAGTGCTAGGTCTTCTGTATTCGGATGAAGATGTGCTGAACACGATCCTGTACGGTGTGGAGGGGATGCACTACGAAGTGCAGGAAGATGGAAGTTTTGCATTTCCGTCCGGCATCAACAGCAGCAACGTCGGATATTTCTGTTCCACGAAATGGCAGTTCAATACGCCAAAAGCCGGTATCTGGAGCGGCATGTCCGATGATCTGGAGGGAGATTTTAAAACATTTATCGCTTCCGCAAATATTTCACCGGCGTATGGATTCTGGCTGGATGAGAGCAAGATCACGGTGGATATCCAGAAACTGAAAGAGATCGTATCTCGTTACAAAAAGAACCTGAATATCGGGCTTGGAGACGACGGCAAAGATGTCGATACTTATCTGGAAGAATTTCGAAAAGAGCTCCGGGAAGCCGGAAGTGAAGAGCTGGTAAAAGAAGTGCGGGATCAGTATCAGGCATGGAAGACGAAAAAAGAGTATGATGTGGGTGTCAAAAGTCCCCAACTATGATGCCTACGGATTGTTCCGTGCGTTGCACTCCCACAATCCTCCCCAGTATTCGCATATCGTGGGATTATCATCCCACTTTTATGCTCATATCGGGGCGGGTCCCAAGGTCTTTCATCCACCTATGAGCAAGCTCATGTGGATTTAGACCTTTTGACCCTGGCATCATAGTATATAAATGAATGAAAGATGAACATTTTATGCCTGAAAATGAACAAATAGAACGGAAAATGAACAATTTATGACGGAAAATGAGTGGTTTGGGAAAGAAAAAAGCGATATCATATAGGCACATTGAAACAGAGTTCTGGAACGTGAAAATCCCTGAGCCTGTTTGAACGAATTATATGGTATGTATTAAGGAGGTAACTTATGAATCACTCAAAAAAATGGTCAAAGAAAGCGATTTCCATGGCATTGGTAGCAGCTATGGTCGGAACGAGCGTAATGCCGACATTTGCAGCTTCTACCGATCCAAATGCAAGTGCAAAGCGTGAAGCAACAAACGCAGCAATTTCCCAGAAGGCAGCTACACAGGGTATGGTTCTTCTGGAGAACAACAATAACTCCCTGCCGATCGCCCAGACAAAAGGAACGAAAGTAGCACTGTTTGGTGTAGGTTCCTATAAGACGATCAAAGGCGGTACCGGATCTGGTGATGTTTATCTGAAAGACGGTGCAAACATTACGGTAGAACAGGGCTTTGAAGATGCCGGATACGATGTGGTAAACCAGGATTTCCTGACAGCTCAGAACACAGCATATGAAAAAGCAGAATCAGAAGCAGGAAGTGGCGGTATGTTCAGCAGCTTCGTATATAAAGAAGAAGCTTATGCAGAAGCAGATGTAACGGCAGCAGCCGGAAAAACAGACACCGCAATCTATGTGCTGGCACGTAACTCAGGCGAAGGTGCTGACCGTAAAGCAGAAAAAGGCGATTATTATCTGACAGACAACGAAGCAGCCAACCTGAAATTGCTGGGGCAGAAATTTAAAAATGTAGTTGTTGTCCTCAATACAGGCGGTATTGTTGATACCAACTTCTTCAACGGCAAAGGCGGATACGCAGCAAATGATTCTCTGAACCGCAGCAAGATCGAAGGACTGGATTCTCTGGTACTGATGTCACAGGCAGGTATGAACGGAGGACGTGCCCTGGTTCAGATCCTGAACGGTGAAGTAAATCCATCCGGTAAACTGACCGATACCTGGGCAGTTGATTATAATGATTATCCATCATCTGCAACCTTCTCATGGAATGACGCCGTACATAAAGACGGAGAGACAAAAGAAGAAAGCAATGCAGCAAATACTGCAGCAACCGCAGAAGAAGTTTACAACGATGATATTTATGTAGGCTATCGTTTCTTTGATACCTTTGGAAAGAAAGTAGCTTATGAATTCGGTTACGGCGAATCCTATACGGATTTTGACATTAAAGTAAAAACAGTAAAAGCAGATGCAGAAAATGTCAGCGTGGTAGCAGAAGTTAAAAATACAGGAAAAGTTACCGGTAAAGAAGTTGTAGAAGTTTATTTCTCCGCACCGGAAGGCAATCTGGACAAACCGTATCAGGAACTGGCAGCATACCAGAAAGTTGAAGTAAAAGCAGGTGAAACCAAAGAAGTAACGCTTTCCTTTGACACCGATGAGATGGCAAGCTACGATGAAAATAATGAACAGTATGTACTGGAAGACGGAACCTACAAGATCCGTGTGGGCAACAGCTCCAGAAATACCGTAGAGGCAGCTGATATCAAACTGGACAAAGATGTTGTTACCGAAAAAGCAGAAAATGCTCTGGGAATGACAAAAGATAAAATGCAGGCAGGTACTTACACCGCTGACCATGTGGTAGCAGAAGGCGGAGCTTACAAGATGGATATCCTGGATGAAAAATCCACAGGATACGGCACAGGCATCACACCGACCACAGAAGGTTTGAGTGCAGCAAAAGCATCCTTAAGTCTTGCAGCTTCCAGCTTTGAAAAAACAGAAACGCATGCGTACACAGACGGAAAAGTAACTTCCTACATAAGTGAGGATAAAGATTCTGATTCTAATGCATACAGCAAGAATGCAGATCTGGAAAAAGAAACAAAGAAAACCGTAAAAGCAGCAAAAGATGCAACTCTGGTAGATGTTGTGAACGGCAAACTTACCATGGAAGAACTGGTAGCAAACATGAGCAGCACAGAGCTGGCTGACCTGGTGGAAGGCGGTACCTACGACGGACTGTCAGCAGGATCTTCAAGCTCAGCAGTTATCGGTTCCCAGGCAGATTCCGTATATGGAGCAGCCGGTGAGACAACAAGCAACCTGTACAACTCCAGATACATCCCGAACATCGTACTGTCCGATGGACCTGCAGGTATCCGTATCACAAAAGAGTACATCCAGTACGAACTGGTCGGTGCAGATGCAACATTTGATGCAAACCAGACTTACTATACAGGCAAGTACAGCTGGAGCGGCATGAATTATACAGAAAAAGCAATTGCCAATGAGACAGAATTCAAAAAACTTCTTACAGATGGCGAAAAACTGTATACAACCGATAACACAAAATACTATCAGTACTGTACAGCAATGCCGATCGGTACTCTGCTTGCACAGGCATGGGATCCGGCTGTCATTGAAGAAGTAGGCCGTGCAGTCGGTACAGAAATGCTGGAATATGGCGTTACATCCTGGCTTGCACCGGGCATGAACATCCACAGAAACCCGCTTTGTGGACGTAACTTTGAGTACTACTCAGAAGATCCACTGATCTCCGGTGAAGCAGCTGCCGCTGAGACAAAAGGTGTTCAGACAAAAGCAGACGGAACATACTCCGGAATCGGTGTTACTCTGAAACATTTCGCATTCAACAACCAGGAACAGCAGCGTATGGGAAGCAACTCTGTTGTATCTGAAAGAGCAGCAAGAGAGATCTACCTGAAAGGCTTTGAAATCGGTGTAGAAGAAGCTCAGCCGGATTACATCATGAGCTCCTACAACATGGTAAACGGTTATCCGACCTTTGAAAATTATGGTCTGCTGACAACCATGTTAAGAGATGAATGGGGATTTGAAGGATTTGTAATGACAGACTGGTATTCCATAAGCCGTGTCAATGGTGTAAACAAAGGCAAAAACGTACAGGGACTGCTGATGTGGGCAGGAAATGACTGTGAGATGCCTGGCGGAAACGTAAAGAATATGCTGACAGCACTGAATACAGACAAGACATTAAGACTTGGTGACCTGCAGAAATCCGCAGTTAATATGCTGAATGTTATCGCAAAGAGTGCAGTATTTGAAAATATGCTGGACAAACTGGCAACAAGTGATGATGCAGTGACAGCAGCAGAAGCAAAACAGGCAAAAGCAATCCTGACAAAGAACAAAGCACAGAAAGTTCTGGATGACTTAGGCTATGAATCAAAAGAAGATACAGCTGTAAAAGCACAGATCGCAGCAGCAGAAAAAGCAAAAGCAGAAGCAGAAGCCGCAGCAAAAGCAGCAAAAGCAGAGGCAGATGCAGCAAAAGCAGAAGCAGCATCCGCAAATGCAAAACTTGAAAAGAATGCATTTAAAGCGAAAAAAGCAGCCGTTAAGAAAGTAACCGGAAAGAGCAAAGCTGCAGTTGTCAAAGTGAAAAAAGTAAAAGGAGCAGACGGTTATCAGGTACAGTACTCCAAGAAAGCAAACTTCAAGAGTGCTAAGAAAGCAAACACAAAGAAACTGAACGTTACTCTGAAGAGACTGAGCAAAGGCAGCAAATACTATGTACGTGTAAGAGCTTACAAGACCATCAACGGTCAGAAAGTTTACACCAAGTACTCTGCAAAGAAGACAGTAAAAGTAAAATAAAATTATCCCAAACCTTGAAACACACTCGGGAGGATGCCGGAAGGCGTCCTCCCACTTTTTTATCGTGTTCGAGATCACAAAACATAAACAGTAGCAGCTATTGAACCAGATGAATGGCTGAAAAAGATGAACATAATATGAACACACAGAACGGAAAATGAACAATTTATGTCGGAAAATGAGTGGTTTCGTGAACGGTAATTAGATATAATAGCATCACAATCAATCAAAGAAGGCAGTAAAGATTAAAAAGTAAGTAAGAAACCTCTTACTATATAGCAACAGGGAAAGACGGCGGAGTTTGAGTGATCCGCCGTTTTTTCTTGCCAGGAAAAGTCGCCTGTGATACACTGAACTACAGGATTCGGCATAAAATCAGGAATTTTGCCGGAAATAATCTGGGGCAGATAGGTTCTGCCCTTTCTATCCACTATATTTTATAAGAAATGAGGAATTACTATGGCACAGTTATGGGGTGGACGTTTCACCAAAGAGACCGATCAGCTGGTTTATAATTTTAATGCATCCATATCGTTTGATCAGAAATTTTACAAACAGGATATCACAGGAAGCAAGGCACATGTGAAAATGCTGGCAGCACAGGGCATTCTGACTGAGGCAGAGCGTGATCAGATCCTGGAAGGCCTGGATGGCATTCTGCGTGATGTTGAGAACGGAACACTTAAGATTACAGACAAATACGAAGATATCCACAGCTTTGTGGAGGCAAATCTGATCAACCGCATCGGCGATGCCGGCAAAAAACTGCACACCGGACGCAGCCGCAATGACCAGGTTGCACTGGATATGAAGCTTTATACAAGAGATGAGATCGGTGAGATCGACAAACTGCTGAAAAAACTTCTTGAGACACTGCTTGGCATTATGGAAGAAAATATTGAGACTTATATGCCGGGATTTACCCACCTGCAGAAAGCACAGCCGATCACGCTGGCACATCATTTCGGGGCTTATTTTGAAATGTTCAAACGTGACAGACAGAGACTGGCTGATATTTATAAGAGAATGAATCTCTGCCCGCTTGGAAGCGGTGCACTGGCAGGCACAACGTATCCTCTGGATCGTGAGATGACGGCACAGCTGCTTGGATTTGACGGACCAACCTTAAACAGCATGGATTCCGTATCCGACCGTGACTACCTGATCGAGCTGCTCTCTGCCATGTCAACGATTATGATGCATCTGAGCCGTTTCTGCGAGGAGATCATCCTCTGGAATTCCAATGAATACCGCTTTGTGGAGATCGATGACGCTTACAGCACCGGCAGCAGCATTATGCCGCAGAAGAAAAACCCGGATATCGCAGAGCTGGTAAGAGGAAAGACCGGCCGTGTTTACGGAGCACTGACCTCCATGCTGACCACGATGAAAGGCATCCCGCTGGCATACAACAAAGACATGCAGGAAGACAAAGAGCTGACCTTTGATGCGATCGACACCGTAAAAGGCTGTATTGCCCTGTTTACCGGCATGGTTTCTACGATGAGCTTCCGCAAAGATGTCATGGAAAAGAGTGCAAAAAACGGTTTCACCAATGCGACCGATGCCGCAGATTATCTGGTAAACCATGGCGTACCGTTCCGTGACGCACACGGTATTGTAGGCCGTCTGGTACTTCTGTGCATTGACAGAGGCATTGCCCTGGATGACCTGACACTGGAAGAGTACAAAGAGATCAGCCCGGTCTTTGAAGAAGATATTTACGAGGCAATCTCCCTGAAAACCTGCGTGGAAAAACGTCTGACGATCGGTGCTCCTGGGGCAGAAGCCATGAAAAAAGTCATCATGCTCGAAAAAAAATACCTGGAAGAAGCAGAAAATTTATAAAAACCGCTTGATTTTTTTGCTGAAATAGGATAGGATAGTTCGAGTAAAGACAAATGTCCGCACACAAAATACACGAACGATAAATTGTCCGTTGTAAATATATTACGAAATGAGGATTTGAAAAATGGAACAGAAATTAAAAGTCGGTATCCTTGGAGCAACCGGAATGGTAGGTCAGCGTTTTATCTCTCTTCTTGAGAATCATCCATGGTTTGAAGTGACCACACTGGCAGCAAGCCCGAGAAGTGCAGGAAAGACATATGAAGAAGCAGTCGGCGGAAGATGGAAAATGGACACTCCGATGCCGGAAGCTGTAAAGAAGATCGTTGTCATGAATGTAAACGAAGTAGAAAAAGTTGCATCAAACGTAGACTTCGTATTTTCAGCCGTTGATATGTCAAAAGATGAGATCAAAGCGATCGAAGAAGAATATGCAAAGACAGAGACACCGGTTGTTTCCAACAACAGTGCACATCGCTGGACACCGGATGTACCGATGGTTGTTCCGGAAATCAATCCACAGCATTTCGATGTGATTGAATCTCAGAAAAAACGTCTGGGAACCAAAAAAGGTTTTGTAGCAGTAAAACCGAACTGCTCTATCCAGAGCTATGCACCGGTACTGACTGCATGGAAAGAGTTTGAGCCATACGAAGTCGTAGCTACCACTTACCAGGCAATCTCCGGAGCAGGCAAGACTTTCAAAGACTGGCCGGAGATGGTAGAGAACATCATCCCGTACATCGGCGGCGAAGAAGAAAAGAGCGAGATGGAGCCGCTTCGTCTGTGGGGCGAAGTGAAAGACGGCGTGATCGTTCCGGCACAGAGCCCGGTCATCACCTGCCAGTGCATCCGTGTTCCGGTTCTGAACGGACATACCGCAGCAGTTTTCGTTAAGTTCAAAAAGAAACCGACCAAAGAACAGCTGATCGAAAAACTGGTGAACTTCAAAGGACTTCCTCAGGAACTGGATCTGCCAAGTGCACCGAAGCAGTTCATCCAGTACATGGAAGAAGACAACCGTCCGCAGGTAAAACTGGATGTCAACTACGAAAACGGCATGGGCGTATCGGTTGGCCGCTTAAGAGAAGATAAAGTTTATGACTGGAAATTCGTGGGACTGTCCCATAACACCGTCAGAGGAGCAGCAGGCGGAGCCGTTCTGTGTGCAGAGACCCTGACAGCAAAAGGATATATCACAAAGAAATAAAGAAAAACGGTTTAAAAAACAGGCTCAAAGAGATGTCAGCGAAAAGAAACGCCGGCATCTCTTTTTGCTCTTGCATTTTTGTTTGCCATTTTGTACAATATTCAGGAACGCAGCAAGAATGTCAGAGACATTCTTAATAATAGATATGATGTTGGGGTCAAAAGGTCTTTCATCCACCTATGAGCAAGCTCATGTGGATTTAGACCTTTTGACCCTGGCATCATAAATATGACATTTCGAATTTTTACAGGTGGGTTTGGGTAAATGATAAGGATAAAAAACGTAACAAAGGATTATGGCAGCAATAAAGGTGTTTTTGATCTTTCTTTTGAAGTACAGGATCAGGAGACGTTTGGACTGCTGGGGATGGAAGGTGCCGGCAAGACGACACTTCTGCAGATTTTGATGGGATTTTCAAACCTTTCCGGGGGACGCTGCACGATCAGCGCCAAACATTGCTGGAAACAAAGTACCGGTATTAAGAATTTTACCGGATATCTGCCGCAGAAGATCACACTGCCGGAGTCGATGACCGGTCTTCAGTTTTTTCGCTTTCTGGCAGATTTAAGAAACAGAAAAAGCCTGGAAAAAGCGATCCGCACAGCAGATGCATTTGAGCTGGACACTTCAAAAAAGATCCGTGATCTGAATCAGGAAGAGAAAAAGAAGCTGGCGATTGCCGGTGTATTTCTTCATGATCCGGAAGTGCTTCTGCTCGATGAACCGGAGAGTGATCTTGGCGAAAAGGCAAAAGTGCAGTTCATGAACCTGATCCTGGAAGAAAAAAGCAGGGGAAAGACGATCCTGATCGCTACCGGAAGTTTTGCGACGGCGGAGCGGCTCTGTGACCGCATCGGGATCCTGCGGCGTGGCATGCTGGTCAACCTGGATGATGTTTCCGTGATCCGTGAGGCCTCAAGAAAGGTATTCTGCATCGGATTTCGAAGTGAGCTGGAAGCAGTTCGTTTTGTCAGAGAGTCAGGATTTGATGTTTTAAATAAAAATGCGACTCAGCTTACCGTCTCGGTTTCCGGAGAACTGCAGAATTTTATCAAAGTGCTGTCAGGGTATAAAGTGCTGACCATGGAGAGCATTCCGCAGACGTTGGAAGAGACCTTTACCTATCTGTATGGAGGTGACCTGAGTGATTAATATTCCAATACTGAAGAAAAATTTCAGAGAACATATCTGTTTGTGGGGCATCGTCACCGCTGTACTGGTACTTTATTTGTTTCTGCTGTTGGGGACATACGCACCAGATGGAAAAGCCGGTGTGATCCTTTTATTTTCCGGGCTGCCGTCCGCAGTTCAGACAGCACTTGGGGCAGGCAATTACGGACTGTCTTTAAGTGGCATTTTGGGAGGCTATTTCTGGGAGAATATCTTTACACTGCTACCATTTGTATTCAGTATCCCGGTGGCGGCATCTTTCGTTGCAGGCAAACTGGAAAGCGGTGCTTTTGCTTGGATTCTGTCGGCACCTGTTGAGCGTGAAAAGCTTTTGTTTACTCAGATTTATTCTTTTACATTTGCCCTGTTTGCATTGTTTTTTGTAAATTGTCTGGTCGGAATAGTGTGCGGCCTGGCCTTTTGCGGATCGTATTTTGTGATTTCCGAGTTCTTACTGATGTGCCTTGGCGGATTCTGTCTACATTTCTGCCTTGGGGGCCTGCTGTTTGTGATATCTGCAATGTGTGATGAGAAAGCACTGGCAGTGATGATCACGACGGGGATCGTACTGTTATTTTATATCCTGAAAATGCTCGCTTCGCTTGGTGGGATTTTCGGATATCTGAAATATGTGACGATCTTCTCCATGTATCTGGCGGACGATGTGATCGACGGGGGCATGTTTTTTATATGGAAATATCCGGTACTGATCCTGGCGGGCGTTCTGCTTTACTGGCTTTCCATGCGAATATTTGAGAAGCGGGATCTGCCGCTTTAAAAGAGGAGTAAATAATTGAAAAAATTATACATAGCAGAAAAACCGAGTGTTGCACAGGAATTTGCGAAAGCGTTGAAGATCCGGGCGGCAAGGAAAGATGGCTATCTGGAGGGGGAAGAGGCCGTTGTGACCTGGTGTGTCGGACATCTGGTGACGATGAGCTACCCGGAAGTTTACGATGCTTCTTATAAAAAATGGAGCCTTGCGACGCTTCCGTTTCTGCCGGAGAACTTTCTTTACGAAGTGATACCGGCGACGAAAAAGCAGTTCAAAGTGGTCAGCACTCTTTTAAATCGAAAAGATATTGATGTGATCTATGTCTGTACCGACTCCGGACGGGAAGGAGAATATATTTACCGCCTGGTGGAGCAGGAAGCACATGTTCAGGGCAAAAAAAGGCTGCGTGTGTGGATCGATTCTCAGACAGAAGAAGAAATCCTGCACGGGATTGCGACAGCAAAAGATCTTTCCGCATACGATAATCTTGCAAGTGCCGCTTATCTGCGTGCAAAAGAGGATTATCTGATGGGCATCAATTTTTCCAGACTTTTAAGTCTGAAATACGGGCAGTCCATTTCAAGCTGCATGGGAACAAGATACACGGTGATCTCAGTCGGCCGTGTGATGACCTGTGTGCTTGGCATGATCGTCAGAAGGGAACGTGAAATCCGTCAGTTTGTGAAAATGCCGTTCTACCGTGTACTGTCTTCCATGGTATGCGGTGAAAGCACGATCGAAGGCGAGTTCCGTGCCGTCAAAGGTTCCGCGTATTTCCAGTCTCCGAAGCTCTACAAAGAGAATGGATTTTCGCATAAAGAAGATGCAAAAGAGCTGATAGAGAAGCTGAGCAATCCAAAACCGGTGCAGGCTGTGATCGAAAAGCTGGAACGCAAAAAAGAAAACAAAAATCCGCCGCTGCTTTATAACCTGGCGGAACTTCAGAATGACTGCTCGAAGCGTTACAAAATCAGCCCGGACGAGACCTTAAAGATTGTCCAGGAACTCTACGAGAAAAAGCTGGTCACTTATCCGAGAACGGACGCCCGAGTGCTGTCAACGGCAGTAGCAAAAGAGATCCACAAAAATATCCGCGGACTTTCCGGGTTTGCAAACGTGCAGTCTTATGCGGCGGAAGTTTTAGAAGGCACGGCCTGGAAAAAGATCGCATCGACACGTTACGTCAATGACAAACAGATCACCGACCATTATGCGATCATCCCGACCGGGCAGGGACTTTTGGCACTGCGGAGCGTAAGTGCCCTTTCGGTAAAGGTTTATGAGCTGATTGCAAGAAGGTTCCTCAGTATTTTTTATCCGCCGGCCATTTACCAGAAAACGACACTGGTTTCAAAAGTACAGCAGGAGTCCTTTTTCTCAAGTTTCCGTCTGCTTCTGTCCGAAGGATACCTTAAAGTGGCAGGCATGCCGGAAGAAAATAAGAAAAAAGACGATACAGAAGATGTGAAATGTGACGAAAATCTGCTTCAAGCACTGCAGAAATGCAAAAAAGGTGATATACTTCCGGTGAAGGGCTTTTCCATCAAAGAAGGCGAAACTTCACCGCCGAAACGCTATACATCCGGTTCGATGATTCTGGCAATGGAGAATGCCGGTCAGCTGATCGAGGATGAAGAACTGCGTGCCCAGATCAAAGGAAGCGGCATCGGAACGAGTGCAACCAGGGCAGAGATTCTGAAGAAGCTTCAGGCAAACAAATACATTGCCCTGAATAAAAAAACGCAGGTTCTGACACCGACACATCTGGGGGAGATGATCTTTGATGTGGTGAACAATTCAATCCGTTCTCTGTTAAACCCGGAGCTTACGGCAAGCTGGGAAAAAGGCCTCACCTATGTGGCGGAGGGCACGATCACTTCCAAAGAATATATGGAAAAGTTAGAGGGCTTTATAAAAAGAAGAACCGATGCCGTACTTGGCAGCAATAGTTCCTATGCTTTGCGGAAACTGTTTGACGAATCGGCAGTTTTCTATAAAAAACAGCAAAAGCCGCAGAGGCGACTAACAGGAGGTAAGAAAGATGGAAACATGTAAGATCAAAAATCTCTATAATCTCGAGGAAACGATTGCAAAAGATCTGTTTGAAGGAGCCGTTTATCCGTGGGAAGTGCTTCCGAAGATCAGCGATTTTATCAAAAAACTGGGAGCGACCTTAAGCGAAGAAGAATACGAAAAACGCGGGGAAGACATCTGGATCGCAAAATCCGCAACCGTAGCACCGACCGCTTACATTCACGGACCGGCGATCATCGGAAAAGAAGCAGAAGTACGCCACTGTGCATTCATCCGCGGCAATGCGATCGTAGGTGAAGGAGCCGTTGTCGGCAACTCCACCGAGCTGAAAAATGTGGTCCTGTTCAACAAAGTACAGGTTCCGCATTACAATTACGTCGGTGATTCCATTCTTGGATACAAGGCACATATGGGAGCCGGTTCGATCACATCCAATGTCAAATCCGATAAAAAACTGGTGGTGGTAAAAGATGACAAAGGCAATCGCATCGAGACCGGACTGAAAAAATTCGGTGCCATGATCGGCGATAACGTAGAGGTAGGATGCGGATCCATCTTAAATCCGGGAACCGTAGTCGGACCGGACAGCAATATCTATCCGCTTTCCTCTGTGCGTGAAGTGATCCCGGCACACAGTATCTACAAAAAACGCGGCGAAGTCGCAGAAAAGAGAAAACAGAACGAGAAATAAATTGACAATAAGTAAAGAGTAAACTATAATAAAGGAAGGATGATTTTGTCCTTCCTTTTGACATTTCATTTCACTCAGAGAAGAATGACATCAGATGTGAGGTGACTTCCGACTCTGGTATTCTTGAATTCGATAAACAGCAGGCAGCACCTCTGCTGCAAATTTCCAAGCATGGACACGCTTTTTGGTTGACATTTTCAAAAATATATATTAATATGGGGAGAGAACGAACATAAGTTCGTAAGCAAGCCCTTTTGCGTATTGCAAAGGTGCACAGAAGAAACGAGAAAACTATTGGCATTACAGAAACCAGGTATCAGATTGGTATAATCTGTATCGAAAGTATACGCTTGTGGTCAGTACAGTTGAGTATTTTCAAGTCGAACACATGTGAGACTTGGCAGGCGATTCGTGTCAGTTTTGCAGATATTTACCTGATACGGGAAGACAAGTGGAACAATATAGAGCAAATAGAAGATTAAGGAGGATATTAAAATGGGACAGGATGATAAGATCAAGGCACTGGAAGCGGCTATCACAAAAATTGAGAAAGATTTCGGAAAAGGTGCCATTATGAAACTGGGTGATTCCGGAAACCATATGAACGTGGAGACCGTTCCGACCGGCTCTCTGAGCCTGGATGTGGCACTGGGACTTGGCGGTGTTCCAAAAGGAAGGATCGTGGAGATCTACGGACCGGAGTCCAGTGGTAAGACGACCGTAGCACTGCATATGGTAGCAGAAGTCCAGAAACGCGGCGGTATCGCAGGATTTATCGATGCAGAGCATGCACTGGATCCGGTCTATGCAAAGAATATCGGCGTAGACATTGATAATCTTTACATTTCACAGCCGGATAACGGTGAGCAGGGGCTTGAGATCGCAGAGACCATGGTGCGTTCCGGAGCAGTGGACATTATCATCGTGGACTCTGTGGCAGCACTGGTGCCAAAAACAGAGATCGAGGGCGATATGGGAGATTCTCACGTAGGTCTGCATGCAAGACTGATGTCTCAGGCACTTCGTAAACTGACCGGTATCATCGGCAAATCCAGCTGTACCGTGATCTTTATCAACCAGCTGCGTGAAAAAGTCGGTGTCATGTTCGGCAATCCGGAGGTTACAACCGGTGGCCGTGCACTGAAGTTTTACTCTTCCATCCGTATGGATGTACGCCGTATCGAGACACTCAAACAGGGCGGCGAGATCGTCGGCAACCGTGTGCGTGTCAAAATCGTCAAGAACAAGATCGCACCGCCATTTAAAGAGGCAGAGTTTGATATCATGTTCGGTCAGGGCATCTCAAGAGAAGGTGACATCCTTGATCTGGCAGTGAAAAATGAGATTGTAAACAAGAGCGGGGCATGGTTTGCCTATAACGGTATCAAGATCGGACAGGGCCGTGAGAATGCCAAGATTTACCTGAAGAACAATCCGGAGACGATGGCAGAGATCGAAAAACTGGTGCGTGAAAAGTATGGATTTGACGGTGCGGCAGCCGCAGATGATGAAAAAGAAGACAAAAAAGCAACAAAGAGCAGTACTGCGAAAAAGGATGCCGTAAAAGAAGAAACTCCGGCAGCAGATCCGGACGGCAGCGGGGATGAAGCATGATCGTCACTGCATTAGAGCCGGTCGGCAAGACGAGAGTGCAGGTCTTTTTAGACGGAGAAAAAGCTTTTGTCCTGTATCGGAATGAGGCTTACCGGATGGGGATCCGTGAAGGGGAATCCCTTTCAGAGCAGGCATATGCAGAGATCATGCAGGAGATCCTGCCCAAACGGGCCAGGCTGCGTTGCATGAACATCTTAAAAAGTGCAGATAAGACCGAATGGCAGCTGAGAACAAAGCTCCGTCAGGGAGGATACCCGAAAGAGATCGAAGATATCGCTATCGAGTATGTGCGAAGCTTCCACTATATCGATGATGTACGTTATGCCGGATACTATATCGAGAGCCGCAGCCAGACAAAGAGCAAACGCCAGATCGTACAGGAGTTAAAAGCAAAAGGCGTTTCTTCAGAAGATATTGAAGCGGCATACGAACAGGCAGAAGGAAACAGCGAAGAAGAAACGATCCTCGCACTTGCGAAAAAGAAACGCATGAACCTGGAGAATCCAACAGCGGAAGAACAGCAGAAATACTATGCGTTCTTTATGAGAAAAGGATTTTCCTATGCTGCGGTACGCAAGGTTCTGCGGGGTCTCGAATAATTAGGAGAATATTTTTGGCAACAATCAAAGAAATAGCAGAAAAGGCAGGTGTCAGTACCACAACCGTTTCCAACGTCATTCACGGGAAAACAAAAAAAGTATCACCTGCGACGATCCAGAAGATCGAAGCACTGATCAAAGAAGTTGGTTACGTGCAGAAAAGAGGACTGCGAGTGCTGAATAACGAGAAGTCTCAGCTGATCGCAGTTGTCATTAACTATCATAAAGAATTCAAAGATTCCATTCTCGGAGATCCATTTTACGGGAAAATCATCGGATTTATCGAAGAATATGTGCAGAAACAGGGCTATTACCTGATGCTGTATTCCACAAAAGACATCGAAGAGATTTTTCAGATGGTGGCAGGCTGGGATGTGGACGGCGTGATCGCCATCTCTTTCAGCCGACACAACTGTGAAAAAATCTATCAGCTGATCAAAAAACCGATCGTGTCGATCGATGCCTACGGAAACGCAGCCAAAGACAGCCATCTGGTCAATATCGGTCTGGATGACGAGAGTGGCGGCTATCAGATGGTGAAATATCTGCTGGAATGCGGATATGAGCACATCAAAGTCTGTGCCGGAAGAGACAACGGTGTCGATCATCTGCGTTATGTCGGTGCACAGAGAGCCATGCAGGAGTGTGCGGCAGAAGGCCAGAAACTGCAGTTTGTGGCACTTGGCATGAACTATGAAAAACGAAAAGCAAGTTATGACTGGCTGGTACAGAGAAGATTGCCGGGAACGGCACTGTTTTTCCTCTCCGATATGTATGCACTGGAAGCGATCCGCTTCTGTGCCGACAAAAAAGTAGCCGTGCCGCAGCAGATCGGCGTGGCAGGCTATGACGATATCAGCTATGCACAGTACTCCACACCGAGACTTACCACCATAAAGCAGGACGTGCAGAAAAAAGCACAGAAAGCAGTGGAAATCCTTCTGAAATGGATCGAAGAAGGCGAAGAATATCCGCAGCGGGAAGTAGAACTGTCCGTGACACTGGTGAAAAGGAAGTCGGTGGAGAGAGACTGAAAAGCAAGATTCAGCAATATTGTTTGATTTTGCGTGATAAAGAAAAATGACATCCACACAAAAAAATGAAAATGTGCAAATGAACGAATTCCCCGAAGGCACGCTCTCGCTACCTCACATTGGCAGCGGTACATCAGATAGTACCTACTGGGGAATTGTTCATTTTGCACATTGACAAAGGTTCTTGGCTTGCCAGAGGACACCGAACAGGAAACGCAGCGTGTCAGAGCATTTGTTTTCCAAAATCAGGGCGTTTTTATTATACGAACCTTCCCTTTTTCAATAAATCCTTTCATAATCTATCAAAATGCACAAAAATCCCCCATCTGAACTTATACAAAAAGACGGTTATCTACATAACCTATTTACAGACAAAACGACAAATGCTATAGTGTGTACATAGAAGTTATGTACATAACCTAACGAAATATGACGCAGAACAGACACTTCAAAGGAGGATCACATGAAACAGATTTTGATTGCCACACATGGAAAAATGGCCTCCGGAATCCGTTACACGGCCGAGCTGATCGTCGGTCAGCTGGCAGAGATCACGACGATTGATGCTTATGTAACACCGGAAGACAATGTGGAAGAGCAGTTTAAAGAATTTTTTGAGAAGCATAAAGAAGACCGCATCATCGTGTTTACCGACCTGATGGGAGGAAGCGTAAACCAGAAGCTGATGGAGTACGCAAAGCAGGACAACGTCACACTGGTGACCGGAACAAATCTCCCGGTACTGATGCAGGTCATGCTTGCGGATGATGATGTGAGCGAAGAAGAGATCGAAACTTACATTGAGGAAGCAAGAGGAGAACTTCAGATGGTGCAGATGCATGCAAAACCGAAAAAGGAAGCAGATGCAGCGGCACAGAGTCAGAAGAAAGCGGCTGCGGTTCAGGAGAAAAAAGCCGCACAGCCTGCAAACTATGAAAATTCAACAGCAAAGATTTCCGCACTGCGTGTAGATGACCGTCTGATCCACGGACAGGTGGCGATGACCTGGACCAAACAGTTGCGTGTACAGGGGATCATGGTGGCAAATGATGATGCGGCAAACGATGACACACAGAAAATGGCACTGAAAATGGCAGTTCCGGGAGGCATCAAGGCACTGATCAAACCGGTAGATGAAGCCATCCGTGTTCTGAATGATCCGCGTGCATCAAAAATGAGGATCCTCGTTCTGACAAGAACCGTCAGGGATGCACTGAAGATCCGCAGACAGGTAGGTGAGATTGAATTTCTGAACATCGGAAACACCGGAAGATTCGACGGAATCGATGTATCTGAAAAACAGCTGCTTTCCCCGACCATCATGCTGACAGACGAAGAAGTGCAGAACTTAAGAGAACTGGTGGCAATCGACCCAAAGACCTGCATGCAGCAGGTTCCGAATGATGAGCAGAAACTTGTCAAAGATGTGCTGGACAAGTTAAAAGATACCAAGGGATTGTGAGAGTGCAAAGCACGGAACAATCCGTAGGTATCGTAGTTGATGATGTTTGATCCTAAAATCATTGAAAAGGAGAAAGAGATTATGTTAAATGCATTTTTAGTGGCACTGGCCGTATTTATCTGTGTCGGCGGTGCAGAATTGATTGGTTTTACGATGTTAAACCGACCGATCGTCATCGGACCTTTGGTTGGTCTGTTCCTGGGAGATGTAAAAACCGGCGTTATGATCGGTGCTTCACTGGAAGCCGTGTTTATGGGAGTTGTAAATATCGGCGGTGCTTCAGCGGCAGAACCTGGAATTGCAACAGCAGTCGGTACGGCATTTGCAATCATGCTGGGTAAGGGAAGTGAAGTTGCCCTGACACTGGCTTTGCCGATCGGTATTTTGGGACTTCAGATCAAAACATTCCTGTACATCTTTCTGGTTGGTATGTTTGCAAAGAAATTTGACCAGCTGGCAGCAGAAGGAAAAGAAAAACAGATCGTTTTTCTGCACTATGGACTGTGGGCGGTCAACTGGGTACTGTATTCCCTGGTTGCATTCCTTGGAATCCTGTTCGGTTCCGATGCAGTCAGTACTCTGATGGATGCAATCCCGGATGTGGTTATGAACGGACTGACTGTCTGCGGCGGGCTTCTTCCGGCAGTCGGCATGGCAATGCTGATGAAAATGCTGTGGGACAAGAAAATCTGTATGTTCTATTTCCTTGGATTTGTCCTTTCTGCATACATGAACCTTCCGCTGATCGCAATCGCAGTGATCGGTGTGATCGTTGCCATCTCGATTGGCATGAACGACTACAAGATCAATCAGCTGTCTATGCAGCGTGTGGCTGCACCGGCAGGTAACCAGTCCAGTGAATTTGATGAAGAAGAGGAGGAATTTTTCTCATGAGTAATCTGACAAAATCCATTCCGGCAGATGAACGGAAAATGTTAAAAAAGGCATTCTGGCGTTCCTTTACCTTATATGCAGCCGTAAGCCCGGCAAAACAGGGTGCGTCCGGCTTCTGTTACGCACTGATGCCGTTTATCAATAAATTCTACAAAAATGATGAAGAAGGCAAAAAAGAAGCACTGGTAAGAAGTATGTCTTACTTCAATACCACGATCACCTGCTCGACCTTTATCATGGGGCTGGTTGCTTCCATGGAGAAAAAGAACAGCGAGCAGAAAGATTTTGATGCAAATTCCATCAACGCAGTAAAATCCAGTCTGATGGGACCACTGGCAGGTATCGGAGATTCCATTTTCTGGGGCGTTCTTCGCGTGATCGCAGCCGGTATCGCAGTTGGACTTGGTATGACCGGAAATATTCTGGCACCGATCGTATTCTTACTGCTGTTTAACATTCCGTCCCTTCTTGTGAAATATTATGGAACCTTTCTGGGATACAAACTGGGTTCCGAATATATCCAGAAAGTTTATGCAAGCGGTCTGATGAATATTCTTACAAAAGCTGCAAGTACCGTAGGTCTGATCATGGTTGGCGGTATGACAGCGAGCATGGTAACTTTTAATTCTACTTTTGAACTGAATATGCAAGGAGAATCCATTCTGAATCTGCAGTCTATGCTGGATCAGATTTTCATTGGAATCGTTCCGCTGGGACTGACTCTTTTGTGCTATTACCTTCTGAAAAAGAAGAACGTCAGCATCACCGTACTGATCATCGGTGTCATCGTTCTTGGCATTGTATTGTCGTTACTTGGAATTGCATAAGGGAAAGAGAAGGAGTAAAGAAAAATGAGAGACTGGTGGAAAAATTCTGTTGTATATCAGATTTATCCAAGAAGCTTTAAGGACTCGAACGGAGATGGCTTCGGCGATCTTCGCGGAGTCATCGAAAAGCTGGATTATCTGAAAGAACTGGGAATCGATGTGATCTGGTTAAGCCCGGTATTTGATTCTCCACAGGATGACAACGGATACGATATCCGTGATTATCGCAGCATCTACGAAAAATTCGGAACAAACGAAGATATGGAAGAGCTGATCCGACAGGCACACGAAAGAAAAATCAAAGTTGTGTTGGATCTGGTGGTAAACCATACTTCGGACGAACATGCCTGGTTTGTGGAGAGCCGCAAGTCAAAAGATAACAAATACAGCGATTATTACATATGGAAAGATCCAAAAGCAGACGGCAGCGAGCCGAACAACTGGGGTTCGAGTTTCTGCGGAAGTGCCTGGGAGTACTGTGAAGAACGCGGACAGTATTACCTGCATTTCTACAGCAAAAAACAGCCGGATCTGAACTGGGAAAACGAGACTGTCCGAAAGGAAGTTTATGATCTGATGAAATTCTGGATGGAAAAAGGGGCAGACGGCTGGCGTATGGACGTGATCGCTTCCATTTCAAAAGACCAGAATTTCCCGGACTACGAAGAAACAGAGCCGGGAAGAAAGTATTATACCGGAAAATATCACAGCAACGGGCCAAGACTTCATGAATTTATCCAGGAGATGAATCAGGAAGTCCTCTCAAAATACAACTGCATGACTGTCGGTGAGGCACCTGGTTCCACACCGGAAGTGGCAAGACTTTTCACCGATCCGAAGCGAAAAGAGCTGAATATGATCTTTACATTTGAGCATATGAACATCGACCGCATTCCGGGATCGGTCAACCGCAAGTGGGCATTAAAACCATTTGACCTGAGAGAACTGAAACGTGTCATGTCCAACTGGCAGGACAAACTCAGCGGCCAGGGATGGAATGCTCTGTATTTTGAAAATCATGATCAGCCGAGGATTATTTCCCGCTGGGGAAATGATACCACTTACCGCAGGGAATGTGCGAAAGCGTATGCAACCGTTCTTCATGGAATGCAGGGAACACCGTATGTGTACCAGGGTGAGGAAATCGGTATGACAAATGTCCATTTTCCGCTTGATGAGTATGAAGATATCGAAGTGCGAAATGCATACAAAGAACTGGTGGAAAATGGAAAAAGCATTTCCGAAGAAGAGTTCAAAAAGGCAGTCTGGAACAAGAGCCGTGACAATGCCAGAACCCCGATGCAGTGGGATGACAGTGAAAATGCAGGATTTACAACCGGAAAGCCATGGTTTGCACTGTCTGACCGTTACAGGGAAATCAATGTCAAAGAAGCACTTGCAGACAAAGACTCCATTTTCTATTATTATAAAAAACTGATCGAGATGCGTCATCAGGAACCACTTCTGACAGAAGGCAGCTACGAGCTGATCCTTGCTGAAGAGGAACACATTTTTGCCTATCTTCGCAAAACAGCAGATGAATGTTGGCTGGTGGCAGCAAATCTCTCAGAGGAGACGATTCCGGCAGAAATTTTGAAGTCCTATGCGAAAGGAGTGCAGGAAGTCAAGATCGCAAACTATGCAGAGCGAAAAGATTTAACAGAAGCACTTCGCCCATACGAAGCATTTATGATGAAAATTCAGTGAAACACAGCTTGTAAAGAGATGAAAACATAAGATATACGAAAAACGAAACGATTTCATCTTAGATTACAGGCGGAAAAGGAACAAAATCTATGACAGACAGATATTGGATCGCCGTCGATATGGACGGCACACTTTTGAACAGCAGGGGACAGATCTCAGAGCGAACCTGTGCTGTTCTACAAAAATGTCTGGATCAGGGGCACCATGTCCTTCCCGCTACGGGAAGGGCATTGCCGCTTCTTCCGGAAAAAATCAAAAATCTTTCGGGAATTTCGTATGCGGTTCTTGGAAACGGATCCGTTGTCTGGGACTGGAAAAAGACATGTGCATTATATAAAAAATGTCTTCCGGAAGGATCGGCAGAACAGATCTTAAAGGATGTGCGGGAAATGTACCGGGTGCATCAGGAAAAAGCAGGGAAAGAATCACGTTATTATGCAGAAGTTATCTCAGATGGAAAAGTCTATGCGGACAGTCTCGACAGAGAATATTTCCTTACGGCAGAAATCGAAGGGAATTTTGCAGAATATATGCTTTCAAACCACGCGTATGTGAAAAGATTAGAAGACCAGAGTGAAATCCTGAAAAAAGCAGAAAAGATCAATATCTTTTTTGAGGATGTTTTACTTTCAAAGAAAATCCGGGAAAAATGGCAGAAAGTAAAAGGAATCTACACGACAACCTCAGTAGCCGGAAATGCGGAATTTACAGCGGAAGGGATAAATAAAGGCAGAGGACTTGCCATTTTAAAAGAACGTCTTGCGATTCCAAAAGAGCAGATCATTGCGATCGGGGATAACGAAAACGATGTGGAGATGTTCAAAGAAGCAGGGATTTCCGTTGCGATGGAAAATGCAAAAGATCCGGTAAAACAGCAGGCAGATTTTGTGGCTGCGGATAATGACCACGACGGAGCCGCAGAATTTCTGGAAAAATTTCTGAAACTATAAAGAGCACACCTCGGACAACGATCACGACGGGCATTTACCGGGCACTTGCGAAACTGAAAATCGTCCGGTAAATGCAGAAGCGAATTGTTGATGCAAAATAGGATAAAGCACTTCACAATTACTTGACAATATGCACAAAGCAATGTAAAATTAATATGTTGTACTTGTACAATGCGAGTAACAAAAGGCATTTAAAGAAACATTGCAGCTGTGAAGATAAAGCAGTTACAGATGCTTTAAATCCGTCCGTTACTTGAAAATTCTATAAGGAGGTGCTCCTGTGGGCCCAGTAGTAATTGCTATTGCTGTTCTGGTGACTCTCATCATCGCCGTCCCTGTTACAGCTGTCGTAGCGATCTCTTACCGCAAGAAAGTGGTAGAGACAAAGATCGGCAATGCCGACGAGAAGGCAAGACAGATTGTAGATGACGCCTTAAAGGTTGCAGAGACAAAGAAACGGGAAGCACTGCTCGAAGTGAAAGAGGAATCCTTGAAAACCAAGAATGAACTGGAAAGGGAAACAAAGGAACGTAGAGCAGAGCTGCAGCGTTACGAAAAACGTGTACTGTCCAAAGAAGAAGCAGTGGACAAAAAAGCGGACGCAATCGAAAGAAGAGAGACAGGCTTAGCGGCAAAGGAAGAGGAAATCAAAAAGAGAAGCAATGAAGTGGAAAAGCTGACAGAACAGAGAGTACAGGAACTTGAAAGAATTTCAGGATTGACCTCCGAGCAGGCGAAAGAATATCTTTTAAAAACGGTTGAAGATGAAGTAAAACATGACACTGCCAAGCTTTATAAAGAGCTTGAGAGCAGAGCAAAAGAGGAAGCCGGCAAGAAAGCCAAAGAATATGTGGTCAATGCCATTCAGAAATGTGCGGCAGATCATGTTGCAGAGACTACGATCTCTGTAGTACAGCTTCCGAATGACGAAATGAAAGGAAGGATCATCGGACGAGAAGGCAGAAACATCCGTACACTGGAAACCATGACGGGTGTGGATCTGATCATCGATGATACTCCGGAAGCAGTGATCTTATCCGGCTTTGATCCGATCCGCCGTGAGGTGGCTCGTATCGCCCTCGAAAAACTGATCGTAGATGGCAGGATTCATCCGGCAAGGATCGAGGAGATGGTTGAGAAAGCACAGAAAGAAGTAGAGAACATGATCCGTGAGGAAGGTGAAGCAGCAACACTTGAAGTTGGTGTGCACGGCATCCATCCGGAGCTGGTGCGTCTCCTTGGACGTATGAAGTTCCGTACCAGTTATGGACAGAATGCACTGAAACATTCCATCGAGGTGGCACAGCTTTCCGGACTTCTGGCAGGAGAGATCGGTGTGGATATCCGCATGGCAAAACGTGCCGGACTTCTGCATGATATCGGAAAATCCATCGACCATGAGGTTGAAGGTTCCCATATCCAGATTGGTGCAGATCTTTGTAAGAAATACAAAGAATCTCCGCTTGTCATCAATGCGGTGGAAGCACATCACGGAGATGTAGAACCTGAGAGTCTGATCGCATGCATCGTTCAGGCAGCTGATACGATTTCAGCAGCAAGACCGGGTGCGAGAAGAGAGACACTTGAGACTTACACAAATCGTTTGAAACAGTTAGAAGATATTACCAACTCCTTCAAGGGAGTAGACAAATCGTTTGCTATCCAGGCAGGACGAGAGATTCGTATCATGGTAGTTCCGGAACAGGTCAGCGATGCTGATATGGTTCTTCTGGCAAGAGATGTTGCAAAACAGATCGAGGCGGAGCTGGAATATCCTGGACAGATTAAAGTCAGCGTGATCCGTGAAAGCCGAGCGGTTGATTACGCAAAATAGCATTTAAACATACCCCGCATACCATAGCGATATGGTTTGCGGGATTTTTTTTGTGCTGATTGCATCAGATTCTGCATGTGTTTGACTTGAAGTTGTTTTGCAATGAAGGAAGCAGTTTTGCTCAGTTTCAGGCATAAAACATGCAGCGTACTGTATAAAGTAGAAGGGAAGATAAACGCTTCGCAAGGAGGCCGAAGGCATTCTTGAATGTTCCACGGACAATGGCTTTGTATCGACCGGAACGGAGAAGCTATAAAACAGTGAAAGCAGGGTGCAGATCATGCGATTGAAAAAGCCGGATCAAAAATTTCTTCTTTTCTGTGCGATATCGATGCTGACAGGGATTCTGGCGGGGATTTTTCTTGCAGTAAAATGCAGAACCGGCAACAGTGCAGCCGGGATTTTCAGTCCGTACTATTTAAAAGAATATGCCTATCTGGATATTGATCACAGAAAACTGATGCTGATCGTGGCAAAAGAGAGGGGGAAATGGCTGCTACTTTTGTGGGCACTCGGATTCAGCACGGTGGGAAGATTCTGTATTTATCTGTTTCCGGCAGTCTGGGGCGTGATCGGGACTTTATTTCTGGCACAGGCGTTTGCCGGTATGGGGATTGCCGGGATCGGACTTGGACTTTTATTTCAGGTGCCGCAGATCCTGATTTATGTGCCGCTGTTTCTGTGGATGATGGAAGAAGCAGACAAAAAAAGCAGACAGTTTGCGTATCTTCGGAAGATCGGGATGGCAGGGAAGAACAACAGGCGGTATTTTCTGTGCTTTTTTGTGGCTTTGCCGGTACTTTTTTTGGGAATTTTGACGGAAAGTTACGCAGGCTCCGGGCTTGTTCAGATGATTTTAAGAATTGTTTACTAAAAGAACAGCAAAGTTATGTAAAATAATCACTATATCTGGTAGAAAAACAAAGGGAGAATCAGGATGTTGTAGGAACAAAAAACCCCAAAATTTCGGCATTTTTCCCTATTTGCAAGCAACAAAAAAATGATTATACTTGGAAATATGGAATAGATTGGAATTTAATGTTTTTGTGACCTCGCATTGTGGTTTATGTGAACGCAGAGTGCCATGTGAGTGCAAAGAACGGAACAGTCTGAATGGCATTTTTTGAGAAGCACATCACAAAAACAGAGATTTTATGCAACAGGGAGGGAAACGATGGAACAGGTAATGCCGGATTTTATTACATATCTGACAAATGAGCGGAATGCATCCAAAAGTACTGTGTCTTCTTACTGCCGGGATCTGGAAAGAATGTTTCAGTTTCTCGACGGAAAAGGCATCAAAAAGACGGATGATGTCACGCCGATCAGTTTGAATTCTTACATCCTTTATCTGGAGAAAGAGGGATTTTCGATTTCAACTGTATCCAGAAATGTGGCATCCATGAAGGCATATTTTCACTATGCGTTCGGACGCAGGCTGATCGAGAAAGATCCGACCAGAACAATCAAGGCACCGCATATCGAGAAGCGGGTGCCGGGCGTGCTGACGCAGGAGCAGGTGACACGGCTTTTGGAGCAGCCGTCACGAAACACAGCCAAAGGCATCCGTGACAAAGCGATGCTGGAGCTTTTATATGCAACCGGAATGCGGGTGTCGGAACTGATCGCAGTGCAGATGGAAGATGTCAATTTCAGCCTGGAGTATGTTGTCTGCCGTGATGCAGAGCGTTTGCGGGTGATCCCGCTTGGCGGAAAAGCAAAAGAAGCACTGAAATTTTATCTGAAAGAAGCAAGAGACAGGCTGCTTTGCGGAAAAAAAGGAAATTATCTGTTTGTGAACTGTCAGGGAAATTCGATGAGCAGACAGGGATTCTGGAAAAATCTGAAAGAGTATGCAAGGAAAGCCGGGATTGAAGAAGATATTACGCCGCACACCTTCCGTCACAGTTTTGCGGCACATCTGGTGGAAAACGGAGCCGACCTTCGCGATGTGCAGGAGATGCTGGGCCACTCGGACATCTCGACAACGCAGATCTATATGGAGATGGCAGCAGGAAAAGTCAGAGCTTCCTATAAGAAGGCACATCCGCGGGCAGATTAATGCTTGGATGAGCCATAAACAGAAAGTTAGAGATAGTAATGGATATCGGAAATTATTTTAATTCTTCTTCCGGGAAAATGCTGCGAATCTTTTCGACGGTTTTGCGGGCTTCTTTATGGTCGGAGCCGCTGGCGGTCACGCCGATGACAACGTTGCCGTTCTGCACGATGCCCGGAAAATAAAAATCACATTTTGTTTTATCACTACAGACATTTACGGTGATCCCCATGCATTTGCATGCACTGTAGATGTCTGAATTGATCTGATGGTCGTTTGTGGCAGCAATCACATAATCGGCATCATAAATATCTTTGCGTTCGTAGTTTTTTCTTTTGATCCTGAGCATCCCGGCTTTCTCCATATCCAGAAGCTCCCGGTTGACTTCCGGTGCAATGACTGTGAGATGGTTGGTAAAAGAAACCAGTGTGCGGATGCGTCTCTTGGCGATCGTTCCGGCACCGACTACGACGATCTGTTTCTCATTTAAATCTACAAAAAGCGGAAAATAAGGTTTTTTATCGTTTGACATGTTCTACTCCTGTGTTACATAATATGGGCATTTTGACCTTTTAACCCTGGCATCATTATATAATAAAAAAAAGTACTGGTCAAAGTTTTTTGCGGAAAATTCTGTGGACAGAAAGGAGGGCTGCGGTATAAAATGAAACGGAGTAGCAGAAAAATCGGGAGGCGATGGCGTGAATTTTACAAAAAAAAGTTTAAGACTCTATGCAGTGACAGACCGCAGCTGGCTTCATGGAGAAACCCTGTATGAACAGGTGGAAAAGGCATTAAAAGGCGGCGTGACTTTGGTGCAGCTGCGGGAAAAGGAACTTTCGGAAGCGGATTTTGAGCAGGAGGCAAAAGAACTGCTGGAGCTTTGCCATAAATACAACGTAAATCTGATCATCAATGACAATGTGGCACTGGCGGCAAAAGTCGGGGCGGACGGCGTACACATCGGTCAGTCGGACATGGGGGTGGAAAAGGCGAGAGCCATCCTTGGAAAGGAAAAGATCATCGGTGTGACGGCAAAGACGGTGGAGCAGGCAAAGGCAGCGGAAGCGGCCGGGGCAGATTATCTTGGCAGCGGAGCCGTGTTTGGAACCAGCACCAAAAAAGATGCAAAACCGATGGATCATGCACTTTTACAGGAGATCTGCGAGAGCGTGAAGATCCCGGTGGTGGCAATCGGAGGCATTGACGGCGGCAACATTCTTTTGCTGAAAGGCAGGAAAATGGCAGGTGTGGCAGTGGTGAGTGGTCTGTTTGCCTGTGAAGATATCAAAAAAGCGGCAGAAGATCTGCGAGAGAAAGCAGACAGGATCTGTGAATAAAAGATAAAAGCAAATTCACCTGAAACAGAAAGAGGAATGCATATGAAAATGAAAACAGCACTTACAATCGCCGGAAGCGATTCTGGCGGCGGAGCCGGTATCCAGGCGGACATTAAGACAATGATGGCAAACGGTGTGTATGCGATGAGTGCGATCACGGCACTGACGGCACAGAATACCACAAAAGTAGCAGATATTATGGAAGTGACACCGCAGTTTCTGGCAGAGCAGCTGGACTGCATTTTTACAGATATCCGGCCGGATGCGGTAAAGACCGGTATGGTTGCCTCCGCAGCTCTGATCCGGACAATCGCCGGGAAACTGACGGAGTATCAGGCGGAAAATATCGTGGTCGATCCGGTCATGGTTTCTACAAGCGGAGCAAGACTGATCAGTGAGGAGGCCATCGAGACGTTAAAAGAAAAGCTGTTCCCGCTGGCAACGGTGATCACGCCGAACATTCCGGAGGCAGAAGTGCTGGCGTATATGGAGATCGAGGCAGTGCAGGATATGGAAAAAGCAGCAGAAGTGATCGGAACACGGTATGGATGCTCCGTTCTTTTAAAGGGCGGTCATCAGAAAAACGATGCCAGCGATCTGCTCTGGCAGAAGGATAAGAAGCCGGTGTGGTTCCATGGAGTGCGGATCGACAATCCAAACACGCACGGAACCGGATGTACGCTTTCTTCTGCGATCGCATCCAATCTTGCGAAGGGCAGAGATCTGGAAACTTCGGTTGAGGCGGCAAAACGCTATATTTCCGGGGCACTGGCAGCGATGCTGGATCTTGGATCTGGCAGCGGTCCGATGAATCATGGATTTGCGATAAAGGAAGAGTGGTAACATGGATAACGCAAAAAAGAAAAATAATAAGATGAATAATCATTCATACAACGAGAAATACAACAGCAGGAGCAGGATTGAAAAGCTGACACTGACGGCTCTGTTTACGGCGATCGCAGTGGTCGGCAGTATGTTTTCCTTCCCTATATTCGGGTCAAAATGTGCACCCGTGCAGCATCTGGTCAACGTTCTGTGTGCAGTGACAGTCGGACCGTGGTGGGGACTTGGACAGGCATTTTTAGCGGCACTGATCCGCAATCTGACCGGGCTTGGAAGCCCGATGGCATTCCCTGGAAGCATGTGCGGGGCACTGCTTGGCGGACTTCTGTATCGCTATGGGAAAAAACTGCCGTTTGCCTACATCGGAGAAGTGTTTGGAACGGGCATCATCGGCGGCATGCTTTCTTATCCGGTGGCATCTCTGATCATGGGAAATCAAAGTGCAGCATTGTTTACATTTGTTGTGCCGTTCCTTGTCAGTACCTGCGGCGGTACGGTCCTGGCAGCTGTGATCACCATTTCGATGGCGAAAATGGGTGTGCTTGCTAAGCTGCAGAACGGAGAAGTGTAGATGCGGATGGAGGTTTCAGATCAGAAAAATACCGGAATTTTTGCAGAAAAGATTGCTTCGCTGCATCAGGAAATACAAAACAGGCGTCCGCTGGTGCAGTGCATCACCAATGCGGTGACCGTCAATGACTGTGCCAACATTCTGCTGGCAGCCGGTGCGTCCCCGACCATGGCACATCATCCGCAGGAGGCTGCTGAGATTTCCGCGGGGTGTGATGCACTGGTCTGCAATTTCGGGGCGATTGCGGATTATGAAGCGATGAAAAGTGCGGCACTTATGGCAACAAGGCTGGGGCATCCGATCGTGATCGATCCGGTCGGTGTATCCGGCTCCACTTACCGCAGGACAAAATGTATTGAGCTGATAAAAAAAGCCGGGGCGGACTGCATCCGAGGGAATTATTCGGAGATTGCGGCACTGATCAAAAATGACAGAACGGTTGTCGGGGTGGATGCCATGCAGCATCAGATCGATACACAGGCAATGCAGGAATTTGCCAGACAGAACAGACTGTTTCTGTGGGCATCCGGAGAGACGGACATTCTGACGGACGGCGAACGTCTGTGGTACTGTAAGAACGGCGATCCGCTGATGGCAAGGATCACAGGTAGCGGGTGTATGTCCTCGGCACTTTTAGGAGCCTTTCTTTCAATCGAAAATTCGCTGGAAAGTGTGGCGGCGTGCTGTGCATTTGTCGGTCTGGCAGGGGAGCTTGCGGCAGAAAAAACAGCTCAGGCACAGGGTGGAACGATGACCTTTCGCCTACAATTTATAGACACAATTTCGCTTATTTCATCACAAAACGAAATATTTTTAAAGAATAAGATCATAATTCCATAATTTTTAGCGAATAAAACAGGGTGGATATTTATACAAGTTGTGATATAATAGACTGGAATTGTTTTCGTGGATATCGTTTCGTGGAAAAGTCTGCTTTCGGTATCAGAGGAAAATAGAATTCCTGCTTTTAAAAAGCAGGCACGAAAGCTGAATTTAGAATGAAACAGATGAGGAGAATGACATGAGTTTCGAATTTATCAAAAAATTACCGACTCCGCAGGAGATCAGAGAAAAATATCCTCTGTCAGAAGAACTGGCAGCAATCAAAAAAGCAAGAGATGAGGAGATCCGCAAGGTGTTTACCGGAGAATCCGATAAATTCCTGGTGATCATCGGACCTTGTTCTGCAGATAATGAAGAGGCAGTTCTGGATTATGCAGGCCGTCTGGCAAAAGTAAATGAAAAAGTCGGCGACAAGCTGATCCTGATCCCGCGTATTTATACAAACAAACCGCGTACAACAGGTGAAGGATATAAAGGAATGATGCATCAGCCGGACCCGGAGAAAAAACCAGACCTGCTGGCAGGACTTCTGGCAATCCGTAAAATGCATATTCATGCAATCGAGCAGACCGGTCTTACCGCAGCAGATGAAATGCTGTACCCGGAAAACTACAGATACTTATCCGATCTTCTTTCTTATGTAGCGATTGGAGCACGTTCTGTAGAAGACCAGCAGCATCGTCTGGTAGTCAGCGGCATGGACGTACCGGCCGGTATGAAGAACCCGACTAGCGGCGACTTAAGCGTTATGCTCAACTCTGTTGTTGCAGCACAGTGCAGCCACAGCTTTATTTACCGTTCCTGGGAAGTGAAGACAACCGGAAACGAACTGGCACATACCATTTTACGTGGAGCTGTAAACAAACACGGCAACTGCATCCCGAACTACCACTATGAAGACCTGAACCTGGTAGACCGTCTCTATAAAGAGAGAAATCTCAAAAACCCGGCTGTTGTTGTGGATGCAAACCACTCCAACTCCAACAAACAGTATGCAGAACAGGTTCGTATCGTGAACGAAGTGCTTCACAGCCGCAACCTGAATCCACACATCAAAACACTGGTAAAAGGTGTGATGATCGAAAGTTACATCGAAGGTGGAAATCAGAAGATCGGATGTGTACCGCACATCTACGGCAAATCCATCACAGACCCATGCCTTGGATGGGATGATTCCGAGAAACTGATCTACTCTATTTATGATCTTTGCTAAAGAGTATGTAAGAGGACTGGGAAAGGATAGCTTCCTGATATCCCAGGTCTTTGAAAAGAAAGCCGCCGTCCCGGGGATTGGCGGCTTTCTGTGACCTTATCTTAGAAAAGTAGTTCACTAGGAGGAAAAAGATGTTTGTAAAAATTTTTACAGATGGTGCAGCAAGAGGAAACCCGGACGGACCGGGCGGTTACGGAACAATCCTGCAATATATCGACAGCAAAGGTGTGCTGCATGAGCGGGAATACAGCCAGGGATATGTACGGACGACCAACAACCGCATGGAACTGATGGCAGCGATCACCGGTCTGGAAAAGCTGACCAGACCGTGCGAAGTGCAGCTTTATTCGGACTCCAAATATCTGACCGATGCCTTTAATCAACACTGGATTGACGGCTGGCTGAAAAAAGGCTGGAAACGAGGCAAAAATGAACCTGTTAAAAATACAGATCTCTGGAAACGCCTGCTGAAAGCAAAGGAGCCGCATCAGGTGACTTTTATCTGGGTAAAAGGACATGACGGACACCCGGAAAACGAACGCTGCGATACCCTTGCGACCACGGCGGCAGACGGAACGGATCTCATTGTGGATGAGGGAGTATAAATTATGAGACAGGCAGAAAAAGTCGATCTTGGATCAGACGACTGGACGATGGAGATACGCCCTTATGCTTCGGCATTTCATTTTCCGATAAAAGAACTTTGGGAATACCGGGATCTGCTGTTTCTGTTTGTGCGGAGAGATTTCAAAACGATGTACAAACAGACCATTTTGGGCCCGGCGTGGATACTGTTAAGCCCGCTTTTGACAACGGGGATGTTCAGTCTGATCTTTGGCAGGATCGCCGGAATATCCACCGATGGGACGCCTGCATTTCTGTTTTATATGGCAGGCAATATTCTGTGGAACTATTTTTCAAGCTGCTTAAGTGCGGCATCGAGTACCTTTATTGGTAATGCCGGACTGTTTGGAAAAGTATATTTTCCAAGGATTGTTGTTCCGGCATCATCCGCTGTCTCTAAACTGATCACATTCGGTGCACAGTTCCTGCTGTTTCTGATCCTGTTGTTTTGCAGCCTTGGAAGCGGTCAAGTAAGAATCACCTGGCTGTGTCTGATGACACCGGTCTTGCTTGTGATGCTGGCATTGCTCGCAATCGGCACCGGAATGATCCTGGCATCCCTGACGGCAAAATACCGCGATCTTCAGGTGTTGGTCGGATTTGGGATTCAGCTGTGGATGTATGCCAGTCCGATTGTTTATCCGCTTTCACAGATTCCGGGAAAATGGAGAATACTGCTCAGTCTGAACCCGGTTGCGTACATTGTGGAATGTTTCCGTTATGGCTGGCTTGGAAGCGGCATTGTTTCCATACCGAACCTGATGATCGGGCTGGGGATCATCCTGCTGATTTTGTTTGTTGGAACGGTGATGTTCAATAAAACACAGCGAAATTTTATGGATACCGTCTAGCATCATAGCATGGAAAATTGCCAGGCGTACAGCGAGCAGCATTTATGCCTGTGCTCAGAAAGGGAAAAGAAATGGAAGAAAAAGAAGTTGTGATCCGTATCCGCCATCTCTCAAAAGAATATCGGCTTGGCGTGATCGGACGGGGGACACTTCAGAGGGATCTCCAGAGCTGGTGGGCAAGAAAACGTGGGAAACCCGATCCAAATCAGCGGATCGGACGCAGAGAATATACTTCAAAAGAGTGTTTTTATGCACTGGAAGATGTTTCCTTTGATGTGCACAGAGGAGAACGGATCGGTGTGATCGGTGCAAATGGTGCAGGAAAATCGACGCTGTTTAAACTGCTGGCACGTGTGACGGCACCCACCGAAGGAGCCATCGGCGTAAAGGGAAGGATTTCCAGTATGCTCGAAGTAGGAACCGGGTTTCACGGAGAACTGACCGGGCGGGAGAATATTTATCTGAACGGAGCAATCCTTGGAATGAAACGACAGGAGATCGATGCCTGTATCGATCAGATCATTGCATTTTCCGAATGTGAAGAATTTATTGATACTCCGGTCAAACGTTATTCCAGCGGGATGTACGTGAAGCTGGCATTTGCCGTGGCGGCACATTTAAATTCCGAACTGCTTTTGATGGACGAAGTTTTAGCAGTTGGAGATATGCATTTTCAGAAGAAATGTCTGGATAAAATGACACAGCTCTCAAACGATGAGCAGAAAACCATTCTCTATGTATCCCACAATATGGAAACCATCCGCACACTCTGCAACCGCTGCATTGTTCTGGAGAAAGGACATCTTGTTTTTGACGGCGAACCGGAAGAGGCGATCGCAAAATATCTGGGTGATGTTGTGCAGATGAAATTACACTATACTTATGAAGCAGATGCAAATGACCGCAGGACCACCGGAAAAATGCAGTTTACAAGCCTTGATATCAAGAAGAGCAATCAGGTAACGGCAAAAGAAGGGATCGGATTTTACGTGGCATTTCGAGTGCAGGAAGCAATTGCAGATCTGCATCTTCGCTGTACCATCCACAGTACGGACGGCCAGGCAGTGGGCACATCCGTTTCCGAAGGAATTGGGGCGTTTGCAAAAAATACTTCGGCGAGCGTGGGGATTCACTTTGATACCACAAGCCTTACAAAAGGAGAATATGTGGCAGAGCTGGCGGCCGTGGAACCGATGGGCGGCGGAAGACAGTGGCGGCATGCCTGGCTGGAACATGCCTTTGCGTTTGAAATCACAGAAGATGCATTTGGACAGTACAGCCTGAACCGCAATGCAAAAAAATGGGGCTATACCGTTTATCCGGATCTGAAAATTAAAAAGTGTGACAGAATGTAGAAAAAACAAAACGAAAATCGTTATAATATCAGTGATGGCTGATGTTATAGCGATTTTTTGTTGGGGAAAATGATCAGACAAGTTGCTGATGAAATGGTTGCAGAAAAACATAGAAAGATCGTATCGGTTTGAAACTTGACAACTTTTAAAGCTGCAAAAGCGAAAGTGAATTATCCGTTTTGGGTATGCTGTACAGGAGCAGTTATACCTACATATTCTGGTTCTATATCATTTGCACTCAAAACAAAATAGTAGGAAAGGTTGGATCTATATGAAAAAAAGAAAACTTGCAGTGGGTATCGCAGCCGCAGCTCTGGTGGCAGTTCTTTCTGTTTCGGCAGTTTATGCAGGAAATCAGGGAAAATCGATTTCGGCACTTTGGGGTGAAATTTTAAAACAGTCGGCAGATGAAGAAAAAATAAACACGCAGAGTGCAGAGGATGAACCGCTCTATGCAGTCGGAAAAGATGTCTCAATCACGATGAAAGAATACGAGCAGGTCAGATCTTTCTATCAATTAAAAGGTGAAGATGACGGGCAGGCGGCGAAAGATGCGGATAAAGAGATCAAGCAGTACAATGCACTTTACGCAGCGGCAGTCAAAAACGGCTATTCTGTGACGGATGAGCAGGTGCAGGCATATATAGAAGATATGAAGCTACAGCTCGAAAGCGTGGACAACAGCGAAGATATTCAAGACGTGATCGACCAGTTTGATTCGGAGGATGATTACTGGGCATATGAATTTACCGTATACCAGAAACAGCTGCCGATCCAGAATTATGTGTCAGCGTTAAATGATGAGTATAATGAGAAAGCGGTAGATTCTTCCTCAGAAGAAGCACAGGAAGAATGGGACACTTATTTTGAAAATCTGAAAGATAAACTTGTAAAAGAGCAGAATTTTCAAAATCAATAATAAAAAGGAAATGAGAAACCGCAGGAACCGGGCGAACACCGGAAAGCAGTCTTGACAAATGAAAAACCGCTTATTATAATGAGGATAATGTCAAAATTGTGGAAGTACGGGAGAAAAACAGAATCTTTCTGACATCCGCATGAGACATAAAAATGAGGCAAAGGCTGTGAAGGAAAGAAGTAACAGAACAACTGCACAACAGAGAGTTGCCGGCCGGTGAGAGGCACAGATGCGGTTCCTGCGAATACATTCCGGAGCTCTGCACCGAACACAGAAGTGTAAGTAGGCTGCAGCGGAGTGACATCCGTTAACAACGTTAAAGTATTGCTGTGGATAGGTGAAAAATTGCGAAGAACAGCAAAAGGATTTTACATGAAAGGATTCCGATGGCAGTACTTACTGAGGCAGTCTGGTGTGAGCCGGCTGTGAATAAAGGTGGTAACACGAGATTTCAGCTCTCGTCCTTTTCGTATAAGAAGGGCGAGGGCTTTCTACGCTTTTACGCCCTTGGAAAACAAAAAGTCTAAGGAGGAATCAAACGATGGAACAGAACGTATTTGACGTCCTGAAAGAAAGAGGATTTATTGAGCAGACAACGCACGAAGCAGAGATCAGAGAGCTTCTGGGCAAAGAAAAGGTAACATTTTACATTGGATTTGATGCAACCGCAGACAGCCTGACCGCAGGACATTTCCTGACGATCATGGCAATGATGCACATGCAGAGAGCAGGTCACAGACCGATCGCCCTGCTTGGCGGCGGAACCACAATGATCGGTGACCCGTCCGGCAAATCCGATATGCGAAATATGATGACAAAAGAAAAGATCGATTACAATGCAAAGCGTTTCCATGAACAGCTTTCCAGATTCATCGATTTTGACAATGACAAGGCGATCATCGCAAACAATGCAGACTGGCTGCTGGATCTGAATTATGTAGAATTCCTGCGTGAAATCGGGGTACATTTCTCAGTCAACAAAATGCTGACTGCAGAGTGCTACAAACAGAGAATGGAAAGAGGACTGACGTTCTTCGAGTTCAACTACATGCTGATGCAGTCCTACGATTTCCTGAAATTGAACCAGCTGTACGGCTGCCAGATGGAGCTTGGCGGAAACGACCAGTGGTCCAACATTCTGGGCGGTGTTGACCTGATCCGAAGAAAAGAACAGAAACCGGCTTACGGCCTGACCTTCAAGCTGCTGACCACCAGCGAGGGCATCAAGATGGGCAAGACCATGAAGGGTGCAGTATGGCTGGACCCGGAGAAAACTTCCCCGTACGAATTCTACCAGTACTGGAGAAACATCGAAGATGTCAAAGTAGAAGAATGCTTAGGCCTTCTGACCTTCCTTCCGATGGAAGAAGTAAGAAGACTGGGTGCACTGGAAGGTGCAGAGATCAACAAGGCAAAAGAAGTACTGGCATACGAGATCACAAAGATCGTACATGGCGAAGAAGAAGCAGAGAAAGCACAGACTGCTGCAAGAGCACTGTTTGTACAGGGCGGCAAGACCGCAGATATCCCGACCACTTCTTACCCGGCAGCAGAGCTGGAAGAAGGCAAAGATATCCTGACACTTCTGGTGGATACCAAACTTGCAAAGAACCGTTCGGAAGCAAGAAGACTGGTAACACAGGGCGGTGTTTCTGTCAATGATGTAAAAGTAACGGATTTTGCAAAAGTATTTACCAGTGCAGATTTTGATGAAGACGGCGTTCTTCTGATCAAAAAAGGCAAGAAAGGCTATCATCAGGTAAAAGCTGACTAAAGTACGTGCAAAAAGCACAGGAGGTGGCAATATGGCAATACTGACAACCTTTATCACAAGCATTGTAGAAATGCTGATCCTTGCAGGTGTATCCTATGGCGGAATCCGCCTCGGAAAAGTGCTGCGTGACCGCAAGGACGCAAAAATGCAGGCAGAAATACAGCCTGAAAAACAGATTTAGATCACACAGGAGGATTTGTTGTGAAAGCATATGGAGTAAACGAACTTAGAAAAATGTTCCTTGAATTTTTCGAGAGCAAGGGACATCTGGCAATGAAGAGCTTTTCACTGGTTCCGCACAATGATAACAGTCTTCTGATTATCAATTCCGGTATGGCACCTCTGAAACCATACTTTACGGGAGCAGAAAAGCCGCCAAGAACACGTGTTACAACCTGCCAGAAATGTATCCGTACAGGCGATATCGAGAACGTAGGTAAGACAGCAAGACATGGTACCTTCTTTGAAATGCTGGGTAACTTCTCTTTCGGCGATTATTTCAAACACGAAGCGATCGCCTGGTCCTGGGAGTTTTTGACCCAGGTAGTCGGACTGGATCCGGAAAGACTGTATCCGTCTATTTACGAGAACGATGAGGAAGCGTTCGAGATCTGGAACAAAGAGATCGGCATTGCACCGGAGCGTATCTTCCGTTTTGGAAAAGAAGACAACTTCTGGGAGCATGGTGCAGGCCCTTGCGGTCCGTGTTCTGAGATTTACTATGACCGCGGTGAAAAATACGGCTGCGGCAAACCGGGATGCACCGTCGGATGTGAGTGCGACCGTTACATGGAAGTATGGAACAATGTATTTACCCAGTTTGAGAACGACGGAAAAGGCAATTATAGCGAGCTGAAGCAGAAGAACATCGATACTGGTATGGGGCTGGAACGTCTGGCCGTTGTTGTTCAGGATGTTGATTCTATTTTTGATGTAGATACTCTGCAGGCACTTCGCAACAAAGTGTGTGAATTTGCAAATATAAAATATCAGCAGGATGATGCGAAAGACGTATCCATCCGTCTGATCACGGACCATATCCGTTCTGCGACATTTATGATCTCCGATGGTATCATGCCGTCAAACGAAGGACGCGGCTATGTACTGCGCCGTCTGATCCGCCGTGCGGCACGCCACGGAAAGATGCTTGGCATCGAAGGCAATTTCTTAAGCAGACTGAGTGAGACTGTCATCGAAGGTTCCAAAGACGGATATCCGGAACTGGAAGAAAAGAAAGAGTTCATTTTTAATGTGCTGACCAAAGAAGAAGAAAAATTCGGCAAGACCATTGATCAGGGTCTGGACATCTTAAACGGTATGGAAGAAGAAATGAAAGGAAAAGGCGAGAAAGTACTTTCCGGAGCAAATGCATTTATGCTGTATGATACGTATGGATTCCCGCTGGATCTGACAAAAGAAATCCTGGAAGAGAAAGGATACAGCATCGATGAGGACGGCTTCAAAGCTGCAATGGAAGAGCAGAGAGTCAAAGCCAGAACTTCACGAAAAGTATCCAACTACATGGGAAAAGATGCAACCGTTTACGATGAGATCGATCCATCCATCACATCCGAATTTGTGGGATATGATAAGCTTTCTTATGAATCTGACATCACCGTACTTACAACGGAGACAGAAGTTGTAGATGCCGTTTCTGACGGAGACAAGGCAACGATCTTCGTAGAACAGACACCGTTCTATGCAACCATGGGCGGACAGGAAGGCGATACCGGTGTGATCCGCACCGCAGATGCTGAGTTCAAAGTAGAAGAAACAATTAAACTGCTGGGCGGCAAGATCGGACATGTTGGATATGTGAAAAAGGGCATGTTCAAAGTCGGCGACAAAGTGACACTGGAAGTTGCACCGGAAGAAAGAGCAGATACCTGCAAGAACCACAGTGCAACGCATCTGCTGCAGAAAGCACTCAAAACCGTACTCGGAAACCATGTAGAACAGAAAGGTTCCCTGGTAACTCCGGACAGACTGCGTTTTGACTTCACACATTTTGAAGCCATGACAGCAGAAGAGATCGCAAAGACAGAAGCACTGGTAAATAAAGAAATCCAGGCAAACCTTCCGGTTGTGACAAAGATCATGAGCATCGACGAAGCCAAGAAAACAGGAGCAATGGCACTGTTTGGGGAAAAATATTCCGAAAACGTACGTGTTGTATCCATGGGAGACTTCTCCATCGAGCTCTGCGGCGGTACCCATGTGGCAAATACCGGCGAGATCCAGGCATTCAAGATCGTATCCGAGGCAGGTGTTGCATCCGGTGTAAGACGTATCGAAGCACTGACCGGTCAGGGTGTATTTGCATATTATAGAAATGTAGAAGAACAGCTGGCAAAAGCAGCAGCCCTTCTGAAAGCCGGAACGCATGAAGTATGCGACAAGATCGAGCATCTGCAGGCAGAAGTAAAATCCCTGCACAGCGAGAACGAAGCTCTGAAGAGCAAGATGGCACAGGGAGCACTTGGAAATGTCATGGACAAGGTTACCGAAGTCAAAGGTGTGAAATTGCTGGCAGCTGCACTGGAAGGCGTTGACATGAACGGACTGCGTGACCTTGGAGACCAGCTCAAAGAAAAACTGGGCGAAGGTGTCGTAGTACTGGCATCTGCAAATGACGGAAAAGTATGCCTGATGGCAACTGCAACCGACGGAGCAATGAAACAGGGTGCCCATGCCGGAAATCTGGTCAAAGGCATCGCACAGATCGTCGGCGGTGGCGGCGGCGGAAGACCGAATATGGCACAGGCCGGCGGCAAAAATCCGGATAAGATCCCGGAAGCGATCGCAGCCGTAGCAGGAATTCTGGAAGATCAGATCAAATAAGCAAAATTTTCATCGAGAAAAAAGAAGAAAAATCTTGACGTTTCGAGAAAATATGCTATAATGTCAGAAGTGCAATAAAATACCCAGACAGTTGTATTATGCACAATCTACAACTGGAGGGAGGTTAGGTGTGAATTTATGTCAAATGTAATCGTAAAAGAAAACGAGACTTTGGACAGTGCTTTACGCCGTTTCAAAAGAAACTGCGCAAAGGCTGGTATTCAGCAGGAGATTCGTAAAAGAGAACATTACGAAAAACCAAGCGTAAGAAGAAAAAAGAAATCCGAAGCAGCGCGTAAGCGTAAATACAACTAATATGTGCAAATGAAGCCTCTGGCAGTGATGCCGGAGGTTTTCTTTATGTCCTGAAAATGAGAGGAATGTATGCTGTGCAAAAGTGTGCTGCCATCCCCAAAAACAGATGCGAAAAATGTATCGGACCTGTCATGCATGAGCAAATGCCTGCTTATACTGTTTATATAGGAAAAACAGGAGCGTTTTATATGAAAAAGTGGAAAACAAGGGGAATCAGCCTGCTGCTTGCACTGGTGCTCATCACAGGCGGAACGACAGCTGCATTTCCAGGACAGAGTTTTGCAGAAAACGTGGAAATCGAATCACCGGCAGCCTGCCTGATGGAGCTGACGACCGGGAAAATCCTGTATGAAAAAGAGGCGGATACAAGGCGAAGCCCGGCGAGTGTCACCAAGATCATGACCACACTGCTGATCATGGAAGCAATAAAGAGCGGGAAGATCACACTTCAGGATGAAGTGGTGACAAGTGCTCATGCCAAATCCATGGGCGGCTCGCAGGTATTTCTGGAAGAAGGGGAAAAACAGACGGTTGACACTTTGCTCAAATGTATTCTAGTGGCATCCGGGAACGATGCTTCCGTTGCCATGGCAGAATACATAGGCGGAAGCGAAGAAGCTTTTGTTCAGAAAATGAATGAGCGGGCGGCAGCACTTGGCATGGAGAACACACATTTTGTGGACTGCTGTGGCCTGACGGATTCGGATGAGCACTATACAACGCCGCGTGACATTGCAATCATGTCAAGAGAGCTTCTGCTGAACTTTCCGCAGGTTGAGCAGTACACGACAATCTGGATGGAGGACATCACGCATGTGACAGCAAAAGGCAGCAGTGCATTCGGACTTACCAACACCAACAAGCTTCTCAGAAGCTATGACGGCTGTATCGGACTGAAAACGGGCAGTACCGGCAAGGCAAAATTCTGCGTATCGGCGGCTGCAAAGCGTGGTGATATCACACTGATCAGCGTGATCATGGCAGGACCGGATTCAAAAATCCGGTTTGCCAATGCGGCGACGCTGCTCAACTACGGATTTGGAATCTGCCGGATCTACAAAGATGAAGAGCCGCCGGAAGCCGGAGAAATCAAAGTGGCCGGCGGAAAAAAGAGAAATATTTTGTGCACATACCGGGAACCCTTTTCTTATCTGGATACCGAAGGCGTGGACTTTTCGCAGATTGAACGAAAGCAGATCAAAGAAGAAACACTTGTAGCTCCGGTGAAACAGGGGGAAAAAGCAGGAGAACTGCAGTATTTTCTGAACGGAAAACAGATCGGAAGTGTGGATATCCTGACAACAGAAGAAGTGCAGAGGGCAGGTTTTGTGGATTATTTCCAGGAAGGTGTGGATGCGTTTTTACTTTAGGATCGAAAGGATGTTAAGCACCAAAAGATGCCATAAAACCACTCCTGTGCAAGCACATCGTGGTTTCAGGCTTTTGACCCTGGCATCAAATATATTTTGACCATAACGACATCCTATGTTATAGTTGTAGTTATGAGAAAGATATTTTATGAGATAGGGACAACAAAAAAACAGAAAGAAGATACCACAAAACGAGAAATGGTCCTGTTTTGTTTAAGTGACCTGCACGGGACCTGTTACGAACCGAGAAACCGGCCGATCATCGAGTGTGCCTGGGATCAGAAACCGGATCTGATACTGGCTTCGGGCGATATGTTAAGCGGAGACAGGGAGGAGGGTGATGCCATAGCCGTGGCTCTGCTCTCCCGTCTTTCGGATCTTGCACCGGTCTGTTTTGTAAACGGAAACCATGAGATGTGTGTGGAGAGACATCAGCCGGAGCGATATCAGAAATTTATGGATGATTTGAAAAACGGCGGCGTGCAGGTTCTGCACAACGAGACGGCATGCTTCTGGATCGACGGTGAGAAAGTTGCCGTGACCGGGTATGAGCTGCCGTGGGAATATTACCGGCGGTTCAGCCGCAGACATCCGTCCGTTGTCGGCATGGAGCGAAGCATCGGAAAACGAAAACAGGATGCATACCAGATCCTTCTGACACACAATCCGGTCTTTTTTGAAGAATATACTGCCTGGGGTGCGGACTTTACTTTTGCCGGACATCTGCACGGCGGTTTTATCCGTCTGCCGTATTTTGGCGGAGTCATCAGCCCACAGTTCCAGCTATTCCCGAAGTACGACCACGGTCTGTATCAGATGGATACAAGCAGCATGGTCGTCGGTGCCGGCATGGGTAATCATTCCGGTCTGTTTCGGATCAACAATCCGACCGAGATCGTTACCGTACGGATCAAGAGGTGAAATTATGGGGATTGCAGTAAAATTACAGGCTTTTGAAGGACCACTCGACCTGCTTCTGCACCTGATCGAAAAGAATAAAGTCAGCATTTATGATATACCGATCGCTGAGATCACCGACCAGTACATGGCGTATCTCCATGAAATGAAAAAGCAGGATCTTGGCGTGATGAGTGAGTTCCTTCTGATGGCGGCAACGCTTCTGGATATCAAATCACGGATGCTGCTCCCGAAAGAAGTGAACGAAGAGGGCGAAGAGGAAGATCCGCGTCAGGAACTGGTGCAGCAGCTGCTCGAATATAAGATGTATAAATATATTTCTTATGAACTTAAGGAACGCAGGCAGGATGCCGCCCAGGTTCTCTACCATAAGCAGGATCTGCCGGAAGAAGTGAAGGCATATAAGCAGCCGGTATCCACAGAAGAGCTGCTTGCGGGCGTGACACTTTCCAGGATGCACCGGATTTTTGTGGATATCATACGGCGGCAGAACAACCGCATCGATCCGATCCGCAGTACGTTCGGCACACTGCAGAAAGAAGAAGTAGACATGGATCAGATGCGGGAAAAAGTGGCAGAATATATTGAGCAGCACGAAGTCTGCAATTTTCGGGAACTGCTTCTTGGACAGGCAACGAAAATGCAGGTTATCATAGCATTTCTCATCATTCTGGAGATGATGAAGGAAGGCGTTATTACGATCGTTCAGGAGGAAAGTTTCGGTGAGATCCACATCGCAAAAAACAAGACAGATGAAAGCGGCAGTTGAGGCGATCCTGTTTGCCATGGGCGGATCGGTGGAAGTCGAAAAGATTGCAGCGGCACTTGAGATGAAGGTTGAAAGTACAGAAGAACTGCTCGCAGATATGATGGAGCAATATAAAAAAGAAGACAGAGGGATTCAGATCGTGGAGCTGGAACATGCCTATCAGCTCTGCACCAAAAAAGAGATGTATGAATATCTGATCCGGGTGGCGAAACAGCCCAAAAAAGCAACACTGTCTGATGTGGCACTGGAAACGTTGTCGATCATCGCCTACAAGCAGCCGGTCACAAAAGCGGAGATCGAGAAGATCCGTGGGGTAAAAAGTGACCATGCGATCAATAAACTGATTGAGTATGATCTGGTCAGAGAGCTTGGCAGGATCGATGCACCGGGCAAACCGATCGTTTTTGGGACAACGGAAGAATTTTTACGCAGTTTCGGAGTGCAGTCGCTGGATGAGCTTCCGGTGATCAGCACGGTCAAAATGGAAGACTTTAAAGCAGAGGCAGAAGAAGAAGTACAGCTGAAACTGGATATATAGGGATATTGAGGCAGAAAGATACCGGCCTTTGTATCCGGGAAAGGATTGGAGATGTTTTATGCCAACCACATATACACATGATGTTTTTGGAAAAATGGTTTATCAGAAGCTTCCGGAAAATTTAAAAGAAATCGTGGAAGAGCATATGAATGCTTACCGGATCGGCCAGCATGGACCGGATATTCTTTTTTATTATCATCTGTTCCATGAAAATCCGGTCAGTCAGAAGGGAATGGCGATGCATGAACAGATCGCAGCCTCGTTTTTTCGAAAATGCAAAGAATACTGTCAGGAAACCGGGGATGAAGAGGCACTGGCATATGTATTTGGATTTATCTGCCATTATATGCTGGACAGTACGTGTCATCCCTATATTGCAAAATACATGGAGAAGACAGGGGCGAGGCATGATGAGATCGAAACGGAGTTGGATCGTTATCTGATGGAAAGATCGGGGAAGAATCCGTTTCGTTTTAAGCCGGCAGCCCAGCTGAAAACATCAAAAGAGAGCGTGCGTGCGGTCTCGGCCATTTTGGAACTGCCGGAAAAGACAGTGCGAAAAAGCATAAATTCTCTGAAATTTTATACGGGAATTACGGTGTGCCACAGATTTCCAAAGAGGATGCTTCTGCTGTGGGGGATGCGGCTTACCGGAGCCTATGACAGCATTCAGGGTCATATCATGCGAAAAAGACCGCTCAGACGCTGTGAACAGAGCACAGAGGAGCTGATGGCACTGCTTCGCCTGGCGATTCCGGAGACGGTGACCGTTCTGGAAGATTTTTATGATACGCTCGAAGATATACAGAATCTGAACGGCCGTTTTGAGCGGAATTATGAGTAGAACGTATCTGATGTGCATAAAAAGAGAAAAAAAACACACACTGTAACATACCGGATGCCGTGTGCATGCGGAAAAACAGATGGGAAGTGTGTGCAGTGAAAAAAAGAATTACGGTGATCCGAAGCTTTATAATCTTTATGCTGTTGCTGCTTGCAGCACCGATATCAGCAAAAGCAGAGGATATGCAGCTGTACGCCCAGTCAGCCGTCCTGATGGATGGAGATTCCGGGCGTATTTTGTTTGGAAAAAATGAGCAGGAAGTGCGTGCCATGGCGAGCACGACAAAGATCATGACCTGCATTCTGGTACTGGAAAATACAGATCCATCCGATACGGCAGCAGCCTCCGAAAACGCAGCCATGCAGCCAAAAGTACACCTTGGCGTACAAAAGGGAGAAACTTTTTACGTAAAGGATCTGCTTTATTCTCTGATGCTGGAGAGCCACAACGATGCGGCTGTGATCCTGGCAGAAAAGACGGCAGGCAGTGTGGAAGGTTTTGCGGAAAAAATGAATCAGAAAGCAGAAGAAATCGGATGTAGCGACACGCATTTTGTGACACCGAACGGACTCGATGACGAAGATGCGGGCGGAGAACACGCAACGACGGCTGTGGATCTTGCAAGAATCCTGCGTTACTGCATCATGCAGTCACCGAAAAGGGATGAATTTCTTGAGATCACCCGCACAAAAACGTATGAATTTTCAGATGTAGAGCAGAAGAAACATTACAGCTGTTACAATCACAATGCATTCCTCGATATGATGGAAGGGGCACTGACCGGAAAGACTGGATTTACCGGAAAGGCAGGTTACTGTTATGTTGGGGCACTGGAAAGCGAAGGCAGAACCTTTGTGGTGGCACTGCTTGGCTGCGGCTGGCCGAACAACCGGAGCTATAAGTGGACAGATACGAAAAAGCTGATGGATTATGCAAAAGAACATTTTTACATCCGGGAATTTGAAATGAATGCACAGACACCGCAGGTGCTGGTGGAAGGCGGGATTCCGGCAAGTGGAAAGATCAAAGATCCATGTCTTGTAAAAACGGCGGTGCAGTCCCGGGGCGGGCAGACAAAAGAGCATAAGATCCGCCTTCTTGTATCGGATGAAGATGAGGTGAAGCTGGTCTGCCATATGAAAACGAAAACAGCGGCTCCCCTTGAAGCAGATACGGTGATGGGAAACGTAACGCTGTTTTTAAATAATGAAAAAATCAAAGAAAACGAGATCGTGACTGCGGATGGGGCAGAACGCATCAGTCTGTCGTGGTGTGCCGGGCAGATCATAAAAAAGTTTTTCATATCCTGATGATGACGGAAAATAAAAGGTCAGAATATCATTCGGTCATTCTTACATGCAAAGTAAGAGGTTTGAGGCTATGTTCAAAATTCAACGAAAGAGTTTAAAATTCAACGAAAAATGAAATAAAATGAATGTGCATGACGGAACATGAATGAAATTCGGATTATTTCTGGTGTTGTGCTACAAAAAAAGTGAGAAAAACGAGAAAATACTTGCTAAATCTTCCAAAAACCATTACAATTACAATCGGCAGAAAATTTTTTTTCTTTTAATAAATTATTAATGGAGGGCTGAACAATGAGTAATACAGCACAAAACTTGGCAAGTACAAGAATCGCTTCTTTACTTGATGAGAACAGCTTTGTTGAAATCGGAGGTTGTGTGACTGCCAGAAACACAGATTTCAACCTGAAGCAGACAGCAACACCGTCAGACGGTGTAATCACAGGTTATGGTGTGATCGACGGCAATCTGGTCTATGTTTACAGCCAGGATGCATCTGTACTGGGCGGCACCATCGGTGAAATGCATGCAAAGAAAATCGCACGTCTGTACGATATGGCATTAAAGATGGGTGCACCGGTGATCGGACTGATCGACTGTGCAGGTATCCGTCTGCAGGAAGCAACCGATGCACTGAATGCACTGGGTGAGATCTATGCAAAACAGGTACTGGCATCCGGTGTGATCCCACAGATCACAGCTGTATTTGGTACCTGCGGCGGCGGTATGGCACTTATGCCGGCTCTGACAGATTTTACATTCATGGAGAGCAAAAACGCAAAATTATTTGTAAATTCTCCGAACGCACTGGAAGGAAACGAAGTTTCCAAATGCAATACCGCATCCGCAAAATTCCAGAGTGAGGATGCAGGACTGGTTGACTTTACCGGCAGCGAAGACGAAGTTCTCTCAGGTATCCGCAAACTGGTAACGCTGCTTCCGGCAAACAACGAAGAAGATGCAGTGGATGACTGCAGCGATGATCTGAACCGTGTATGTGCAGATCTTGCAAATGCAGCAGGCGATACGGCGATCCTTCTTTCCAACATCGCAGATGACCAGGATTTTGTTGAGACAAAAGCGGACTATGCAAAAGAGATGGTAACTGGTTTCCTGAAACTGAACGGAACAACCGTCGGAGCTGTAGCAAACCGTACGGAAGTTTACGGTGCAGACGGTGAAAAAGCAGAAGAGTTTGAAGCAGTCCTGACTGCAAGAGGAGCAAGAAAAGCAGCAAAATTTGTAAAATTCTGTGACGCATTCAATATCCCGGTACTGACTCTGACCAATGTAACCGGTTTCAAGGCAGACAAACATTCTGAGAGATGCATCGCAACCGCAGTTGCAGAGCTGACACATGCATTTGCAGATGCTACCGTTCCGAAGGTAAATGTGATCATTGGAAAAGCTTACGGAAGTGCCTATGTTGCCATGAACAGCAAGGCAGTCGGAGCAGATATGACTTATGCATGGGAAGATGCGAGCATTGGCATGATGGATGCAAAACTGGCAGCCAAGATCATGTATGCGGATGCTGACGCAGCTACGATAGGCGAAAAGGCAGCAGAATATGCAAGCCTGCAGGAGAGCGTACAGTCCGCAGCAGCAAGAGGATATGTTGATACCATCATTTCCGCAGAAGACACCAGAAAGTATGTAATCGGTGCATTTGAAATGTTATTCACAAAGAGAGAAGACCGCCCGGCGAAAAAACATGGCACGGTATAAGTGAGGTGAATAATATGAATCGAAAATTAAAAAGTTTATTGGCGATGATCTGTGTACTGGCACTGACACTTACCATGTCAGTATGTGCGTTTGCGGCAGATACCGTGACAGAGGATGAGGTTGCCAACTACAAGTCCGCAGCAGAGACACTGATCTCACAGATCGCAGGATTTTCCGACGAAGAGATCGAAACTTACCTTGCACAGAACGATGCATTTACAACAGCGACCATGGAGTCCTGGAAAGGTGTAAAAGATGAGCTTGGTGCTTATTCTTCTATCGTTTCCCAGGATGTGGAAAAAGACGGAGACGTTGTTACGATCTCAACCGTTGCTCAGTTTGAAAAAGCAAAGGCAGATGTTGTCCTGATGCTGGATTTAGGTCAGCAGATGTACACCAGCATGACCTACAGCGTACAGTATTCTCTGGCAGATAATATGCAGCGTGCCGGAATGAATACACTGATGGGAATCGGCATCGTATTTCTGATGTTGGTATTCTTAAGCTTTGTGATCGGACTGTTCAAGTACATAGAGAAATTCCAGAATGTCGGCAAGAAGAAAGCCGCAGAGGAAGCACCGAAAGCAGAAGAGGCACCTGCACCGGCAATCGCCCAGAGCGAAGCGGCAGATGAAGATTTTGCAGATGACCTGGAACTGGTAGCGGTTATTTCCGCAGCAATCGCAGCTTACGAAAATACTTCAGGAGACAGTTTTGTTGTCCGTTCAATCAAGAAATCAAATAAATGGCACAGAGCCTGACAGGAGGATTTGAAATGAAAACATATACAATCACAGTAAATGGTACAGCTTATGATGTAACAGTAGAAGAAGGAACAGGAAGTGCAGCACCGGCAGCAGCACCAAAGGCAGCTCCGAAAGCAGCACCAAAAGCAGCTCCAAAAGCAGCTCCGAAGGCAGCAGGTGCAGGTTCCGTTAAAGTAGAAGCTTCCGTACCGGGCAAAGTTCTGAAAATCGAAGCTTCTGTAGGACAGAGCGTAAAAGCAGGTGACAACATTATCATTCTGGAAGCTATGAAGATGGAGATCCCTGTAGTAGCACCTCAGGACGGAACCGTTGCAAGCATTGATGTTGCAGTTGGTGCAGCAGTTGAAAATGGTGATGTTCTGGCAACCATGAACTAAGATATTGGAGGTTGAATTATGTCATACGTAATCGATACGTTGTCCAACCTGCTCCATCAAACGGCGTTTTTTAACCTGACCTGGGGAAACTACCTGATGATCGCAGTTGCCTGTGTATTCCTTTTCCTGGCAATCGCAAAAGGTTTTGAACCGCTGCTTCTGGTTCCGATCGCATTCGGTATGCTTCTGGTTAATATTTACCCGGATATCATGGCATCACCGGAAGAGACATCAAACGGTGTAGGTGGACTTTTACATTATTTCTATTTACTGGATGAGTGGAGTATTCTGCCGTCCCTGATCTTTATGGGTGTCGGTGCGATGACGGACTTTGGTCCGCTGATTGCAAATCCGATCAGTTTCCTGCTTGGTGCAGCAGCACAGCTTGGTATCTATGCAGCTTACTTCCTGGCAATCCTGATGGGATTCAACGGAAAAGCAGCAGCAGCGATCTCCATCATCGGTGGTGCTGACGGCCCGACTTCGATCTTCCTTGCAGGAAAGCTGGGACAGTCCGCATTGATGGGACCGATCGCAGTGGCAGCATATTCTTATATGTCACTGGTGCCGATCATTCAGCCGCCTATCATGAAACTTCTGACCACAGAAAAAGAACGTAAAATCAAAATGCAGCAGCTCCGTCCGGTTTCTAAACTGGAGAAGATTCTGTTCCCGATCATCATCACGATCGTTGTGTGTATGATCCTGCCGACAACAGCTCCGCTGGTTGGTATGCTGATGCTCGGTAACCTGTTCCGCGAGAGCGGTGTTGTAAAACAGCTGACAGAAACTGCTTCAAACGCAATGATGTACATCGTAGTTATCCTGCTTGGTACTTCTGTAGGTGCATCTACAAGTGCAGAAGCATTCCTGAACCTGGATACTCTGAAAATCGTAGCACTTGGTCTGATCGCATTTGCATTCGGTACTGCGGGCGGTGTCCTGTTTGGTAAACTGATGTGCAAGCTCTCAGGCGGCAAGATCAACCCGCTGATCGGTTCCGCAGGTGTGTCTGCCGTACCAATGGCAGCCCGTGTATCTCAGAAAGTCGGTGCAGAGGCAGATCCGACCAACTTCCTGCTGATGCATGCAATGGGACCTAACGTAGCAGGTGTTATCGGTACAGCCGTTGCGGCCGGTACATTCATGGCTATTTTCGGTGTATAAAACGTTATTAACTTAGGAGGATATAGATCATGGCAGATATTGCAAAAAAGCAGAATAATGCAAAAAAACCAGTTGGTATTACAGAAACAATTCTGCGTGACGCACATCAGTCTCTGATTGCAACCCGTATGACAACAGAGCAGATGCTTCCGATCGTAGAAAAAATGGATCAGGTTGGATATCATTCCGTAGAATGCTGGGGAGGTGCAACGTTTGATGCTTCCTTACGTTTCCTGAAAGAAGATCCATGGGAAAGACTTCGTAAATTCCGTGCCGGATTCAAAAACACAAAACTGCAGATGCTGTTCCGTGGACAGAACATCCTGGGATACCGTCCATATGCAGATGATGTGGTAGAATATTTCGTACAGAAATCCATCGCAAACGGTATCGATATCATCCGTATCTTTGACTGTATGAATGACCTGCGTAACCTGCAGACCGCAGTCAAAGCAGCAAACAAAGAAAAAGGACATGCACAGGTAGCACTGTCTTACACCCTGGGTGATGCTTACACCCTGGATTACTGGACAAAGATGGCAAAAGACGTTGAGAACATGGGTGCAGACTCCATCTGTATCAAAGACATGGCAGGTCTTCTGCTTCCGTACAAAGCAACCGAACTGGTAACCGCTCTGAAAAAAGCAGTTAAAATCCCGGTTCAGCTGCATACACACTACACCTCCGGTGTTGCTTCCATGACTTACCTGAAAGCCGTAGAAGCCGGTATCGATGTCATCGATACTGCAATGTCACCGTTCGCACTGGGAACTTCTCAGCCGGCAACCGAAGTTATGGTAGAGACCTTCAAAGGCACACCATACGATACCGGCCTGGATCAGAAGCTTCTGGCAGAGATTGCTGATTACTTCAGACCGATCCGTGACGATGCACTGGAGAGCGGACTGCTCAATCCGAAGAACATGGGCGTAAACATCAAGACACTGCTGTACCAGGTACCGGGCGGAATGCTTTCCAACCTGACCTCTCAGCTGAAAGAACAGCACGCAGAAGACAAGTTCTACGATGTTCTGGAAGAAGTACCGCGTGTAAGAAAAGACCTCGGTGAGTGCCCTCTGGTTACACCGTCCTCACAGATCGTTGGTACACAGGCTGTATTTAACGTGATCATGGGTGAACGTTACAAGATGGTAACCAAAGAGACAAAAGATGTCCTCGCCGGTAAATACGGTGCAACCGCAAAACCGTTCAACAAAGAAGTTCAGAAGAAGTGCATCGGCGATGCGAAGATCATCACATGCCGTCCGGCAGACCTTCTGGAGCCGGAACTTGGCAAACTGGAGAAAGAAATGGCTCAGTGGAAACAGCAGGATGAAGATGTACTGACCTACGCACTGTTCCCACAGGTAGCTGTAGACTTCTTCAAATACAGAGAAGCACAGCAGACAAAGGTAGACCAGACTGTAGCAGATACTAAAAACGGAGCCTATCCGGTATAAGCTGAGGATCTGATCAAAACAGTCTGTTTATGACAAAGATTTACAGGACTCTTCCACAGGAAGCGCGAAAGCGTGGAATGTGGGGGAGTTTTTTAGTGTTCAAAAAAATACCAAAAGTTAGAAAAAAATACATATACTTTCAAATAAAAATTTATCGTTGATTTCCTGGCAGGTGTAAAGAACTGAAATGCCGCACATTTTAAAATAGTGTTTGCAAAAGAATAGTATTGCATGTGCAAATGAACGAATTCCCCGAAGGGCACGTAAAAGTGCCTTCTTGGGAATTGTTCATTTTGCACATTGCTGTACGTTTTTGAACGGCCATAGTTTTTAAAAACACTTCATATCATATTTTACACGCTGGCAGGAAACAGCCTTCCACACCGCCAGTGTACGCAAACAGGTTTTAGAACCAAAGCCTTCCGCATCAACTTTCTTGTGTACAAAACAAAAAAGACAGAGGCACAGTGACGGAAATTTACTACCGTTACAGTGTCTCTGTTTTTTCGTGTTTTGTAATTTGGCCTGAAAGGACTGTTCCGCTTAAGCGACCCCAGGCAAGCCAGGAGCTTTTGGCAATGTGCAAAATGAACAATTCCCAAGAAGGTACTCGAACATGGTCGGTACTTAGCGACCGTATTTTGGTCGGTTATGTACCGCTGCCAATGTGAGGTAGCGAGAGCGTGCCTTCGGGGAATTTGTTCATTTGCACATTCTAAAACCTCCGCAAATTTTTATTTGTTAAAAAGGTCGTTATGTGTTCCGGTGCGAGCCAGGGTGAGAACAAGCACATCGTCTTCAATTCGGTAGATTAGCAGCCAGTCTGGGAGAATGTGACATTCACGGTGGCCTGTCCAGTTGCCTGTTAAAGCGTGGTCTCTGTTCTTACTTGGAAGTGTTTCGCCCATGGCAAGAGCAGTGATTACTTCCTCTAATAGTTCGATTTTAAGACCACGTTTCATTGCCAGTTTGAAATCCTTTTTGAACTGCGTAGTAGGTTTGACAGTGTATTTTGTTTTTCTCATGCTTTCAAATCTGCAAATAACTCATCCAGATTATTGTAGCCTTTTACGGATGGATCTTTCGCAATCCTTTCTGCTTCTAACATAGCGGCAACGGTTTCTTTGTTTGGTTGATTCAGAGAAATGTCAAATGGAATTCGACCTTCTCGGAGTGACTGACGAACAAAAATATTAAATGCTGTAGACAGATTCATGCCGAGTTCGTTAAAAAGTGCGTCTGCTTGTGCTTTCAGATCAGAATCCATCCGAATACTGATGTTTGTAGTAGAGCCAGCCATAAAATCATCCCCTTTCTTTTTTATAATTATAATATATGCTGTTTGCACGAAAAAATCAATATTTTGCACGAAAAAGTGCATGTACGAGAAGAAAGGCGTACATGCACTTTTTGTTACATTTCTTTTATTCCGGTAAAAACAGTTTTGTGGAGTCGTTTCCGTCAGAAGCGGAATTATCGCTGCCATCACTGTTGCTTCCATCTGAACTTGTCTCAGAGGAAGTTTCGCTCTCGGAAGAAGTCTCACTTTCAGAGGAAGCGGTTGTATTTCCATCTGAGCCGGATGTACTGTTTGCATCGGAATTATCTCCGGAAATGCTGTTTCCGATCTGATTGCTCAGTTCTTTGACTTTTTCTTCGATTCTGGTCTTCTCACTGTCTTCGGCCGGTGTTGGCTGATAGTTGTTGAATGTGCTGTCGGAAGAAATCGTGCAAGGAATGATGGAATTCGTTGTTTGGGTCAGCTCTTTGCCTGCACTGAAAGTAAAGGTCGGCTGGAAAATAACGGTATCCATGTCGTCCGAGTACATATTTGCACCATCGCAGAAGTTTCCCAGGCTGTAGAAGATCGTTCTTCCATTATAAACTTCCATACCCTGCAGAACGTGAGGATGATGTCCGACTACCAGATCTGCCCCTGCATCAATTGCTGCGTGTGCCAGTGTTGTCTGGTCGCTGTCTGGTGTTGTCTCGCCGTTCGCTCCCCAGTGGAAATTTACGATGATCAGGTTTGCACCCTGTTCTTTTACTGCATTGATATCATTTGTCAGCTGTGTCCTGCACTCACTTACCTGTTTGTCAATGGCAGATATACCGACAAGTCCGACCTTGATGCCTTTGATCTCAAGAACAGAGGTATCGTCGTTGCCAAAAGTCGTGATCCCTGCGTCTTTCAGAGTGGTCTGTGTTTCGGTCAGACCGGCGGTTCCGTAATCTTCGGTGTGATCGTTGGCAAGGTTGACAGCCTCGATCGAACTGTTAGAGAGTGCGGAAACATAGGAAGGATCTCCTTTATAAACATCGCTCTTGCTGGCTGAATTCTCAGCGGTTGTCAGTGCACCTTCCAGATTGATAATGGAAAGATCATCCCCTTCCAGGTAAGATTTCACATTCTGGAAGAAATAATCAATACCATATACGGACTGATAAGCATCAAAATTGTTGTACTGGTCAGAATCCGGAGCAGAGCCAAGAGTGCAGTCACCCATCAGGCTGATCGTGATGCTTGTCTCAGCAGCAAGTGTTTCTTTCGGTGTGGCAGACTCGGTTCCGGTCTCGGACTGAGCTTCGGTTGATAACGTTTCTTTTTCTGCTTTTTTGTGTTCGCTGACTGGCGGTATTTTATCAAAAGCCAGCAGTAAAAAAATCAGGGCGGCACAGGCGAAAACACCGAAAAAAGCGATGTTTAGGTACAGCTGCTGCTGTTTGTCACTGCCCCTGTCAGCATTGTGGTTTAATTTGTTTTTATCCATGACTTTGCCCCTTCTGAAAACTTAGTAACTCCCATGGCTGGTTGCTCTATGGTGATTATAGAGGAAAAACAAGAAAAAGTAAACCGTGAAAAAAGAGTGAAAGCAGTTCTTTTTACAAAAGAGCAGAGATTCTTCTTTGATGCCATGAAAAAAGTAATGGGGGTTAAAACAGGAAGGCAGTAGAAAATATACAGGTGTCTTGACACATGCAAAGACCAGTAGTATAATGTCGCTCATGGCAAAACAAATCCGTGACAGGAAAGAGGTATAAGAAAATGAATGAATATTATGATGCCATTATTGTAGGTACCGGAGCGGCAGGTCTTTACTGTGCCCTGAATCTTCCAAAAAGAAAAAAAATTCTGATGCTTACAAAGCAGGGGGCGGATCTGTCAGATTCGTTTCTGGCACAGGGCGGTATCTGCATGCTGCGTGGTGAAGATGATTATGAGGACTATTTTGAAGACACCATGCGTGCAGGGCATTATGAAAATAATAAAAGAGCGGTCAATCTGATGATCCGAAGCTCCAATGATATCATCCGTGATCTGCTGTGGAGAAATGTAGATTTTGTGCGTGCAGAGGATGGCGAGCTTGCATTTACAAGAGAAGGTGCACACTCCAGACCAAGAATCCTCTTCCATGAGGACATTACCGGAAAAGAGATTACACAGACGCTTCTGGATCAGGTAAAGACAAAAGAAAATATTGAAATCTGTGAGTATATGACGATGGTAGATATTATATCGAAAGACAATATCTGCGGCGGTGTGATTGCAATGGATGCAAAAAATAATGTTTATCCGATCCGTTCCCAGTTTGTTGTGCTGGCATGCGGTGGTATCGGGGGTCTTTTCCAGAATTCTACCAACTATCCGCATATTGCCGGAGACGGACTTGGTATTGCAATGAAACATCAGGTGAAATTAGAGCATCTGGATTACATACAGATCCATCCGACAACTTTATTTTCACATAAACCGGGAAGACGTTTCCTGATTTCAGAATCTGTCCGTGGCGAAGGTGCACTTCTTTATGACAAAAACGGTCAGCGTTTTACGAATGAACTGCAGCCAAGGGATCTGCTCAGTCAGGCGATTTTTGAGCAGATGGAAAAGGACGGTACTGATTTTGTCTGGGAAGATATGCGTCCGCTGGGTGAAAAAACGATCATGCAGCATTTCCCGAACATTTATCAGCACTGTATTGAGGAAGGATTTGATCCGAGAAAAGAGCCGATTCCGGTTGTTCCGGCACAGCACTATTTTATGGGAGGTATCCAGGCAGATTTGAGTAGCCGGACTTCCATGCGTGGACTCTATGCCTGCGGTGAAACAAGCTGCAATGGTGTCCATGGAAAGAACCGTCTGGCAAGCAATTCGCTTCTGGAATCTCTGGTCTTTGCAAGACGGGCAGCAGATGATATGATATTTGGAGAAACACCGGAGATGTGCAGACCGGACCGACTGGATCTGAATCAATATGAAGACCAGAATGTAATTTTGGAAGGGTATCATAAACAAGTGTTGAATGAGATAGAGAGGATGAAAAAAGAAAATGAATAGTATAACTATGAAAATGCAGGCGGATCAGCTGATCCGTATGGCACTGCAGGAAGATATCACAAGTGAAGACGTTTCTACAAATGCAGTTATGCCGACCGAGGTAAAAGGAACGGTAGATCTGATCGCAAAAGAAGACGGAATTATCGCCGGACTGGATGTCTATGCAAGAGTTTTTCAGATGTTGGATGAGAAAACGGAAATTGATTTTAAATGCAAAGACGGTGATGAGGTAAAAAAAGGTGAGCTGATGGCAACGCTTACCGGAGACATCCGTGTACTGTTATCCGGAGAACGTGTGGCACTGAATTATCTGCAGAGAATGAGCGGAATTGCCACTTATACAAGACAGGTCGCAAAACTTCTGGAAGGAAGCAAAGTAACACTTCTGGATACCAGAAAAACGACGCCAAACTGTCGTGTATTTGAAAAATATGCAGTGCGTGTGGGCGGAGGATGCAACCACAGATACAACTTATCAGACGGTGTACTTCTGAAAGATAATCACATCGGTGCAGCCGGAAGCATCACAAAAGCAATCACAATGGCAAAAGAATATGCTCCGTTTGTACGCAAAATCGAGATTGAAGTAGAAACCCTGGAGCAGGTAAAAGAAGCGGTGGAGGCCGGAGCAGATATTATCATGCTCGACAACATGACACCGGAAGTGATGAAACAGGCTGTGGAACTGATCGATGGAAGAGCACAGACGGAATGCTCCGGAAACATTACAAAAGAAAATATTGCACGCATCCGTGAAATCGGAGTTGATTTCGTATCCAGCGGAGCGTTGACACACTCTGCTCCGATTTTGGACATTTCCATGAAGAACCTTCATGCAGTCTGAAAGGAGCCGGGACTATGAATACTGCGGAAAGACGAAATGAAATTTTAAACCTTCTTCAGAATGCAGATGCACCGGTTGCTGCAAGAAAACTGGCGAGCCAGTTTGGAGTCAGCCGCCAGGTGATCGTGCAGGATATGGCAGTGATTCGTGCAGCGACTCCGGGAATTTTATCAACAACAAGAGGATATGTGATACAGCAGGACAGCAGCTGCGTCCGTGAATTTAAAGTTCGTCATGAATCGGATCAGACAGCAGAAGAAATGAATCTGATCGTGGACTGTGGCGGCAGGATCTGCAATATCAGTATCAGCCACAGAGTCTATGGAAGAGTCAGTGCAGAAATGGATATCAGGTCAAGACAGGATGTAAATGAATTTATTACCGCATTGAACAACAGTAATTCCAGTGCACTGAGTAATGCAACATCCGGTTATCACTATCATCTGGTTGAAGCAGCAAGCGAAGAGAGACTGGATCTGATCGAAGAACAACTGAAAAAAGCAGGACTCCTGGCACCGCTTCAGCCATGGGAGCAGAATACAAAACAGGAAGGAAACGAAGAATGACAATAGCAGAAATTCAGCAGGAGATCCTGCGTATGAAAAAAGAACAGGATGTATGTATTCTGGCTCATGCTTATCAAGGTCAGGAAATTCTGGAAGTAGCAGATTATATGGGAGATTCTTACGGACTGAGCGTACAGGCATCCAAAAGCAAATGCAGCGGCGTGATCATGTGCGGTGTGCGTTTTATGGCCGAGACCTGTAAAATTTTAAGCCCGGATAAAAAAGTATGGCTGCCAAACCCTGCAGCCGGATGCCCGATGGCAGAACAGCTTGATCTGGAAGGTCTTCGCACCTTAAAAGCAGAATATCCGGACTATACGGTTGTGGCGTATATTAATACAACATCAGAACTCAAGACAGAATGTGATGTATGCGTGACTTCTTCTTCAGCAGTGAAAATCTGCAGTCATCTGGAAAACGACAAAATCCTGTTTATTCCGGATCCGAACCTGGGACGCTATGTAGCGGAACAGCTTCCGGAAAAAACCTTTGCTTTTTATAAAGGTGGCTGCCCGCGTCATATCGTAGTCAGTGCAAAAGACGTCGAAAAAGCAAGGGCAGATCACCCGGATGCACTGCTTCTGGTCCATCCGGAATGCCGTCAGGAAGTTGTCGAAAAAGCAGATTATGTCGGATCTACCACAGGGATCATGGATTTTGCAAAGAAATCCGATAAAGAAGAATTTATCATCGGAACAGAGAACAGCATTGTAGAACACCTTCAGTTTGCCTGTCCGGATAAAAAATTCTATCCGCTGGCAGTTCCGCTCACCTGCATGAACATGAAGATCACAACACTTATGGATGTCTATAACTGCCTGAAAGGAAGAGGCGGCGAAGAGATCCACCTTCCGCAGAACGTGCTCGAAGGAGCAGGAAGATGTATCAACCGCATGGTAGAGCTTGGTGGCTGATGGGGTAAAATCCGAAGTAAAACTTGACAAAACAACGGATTCACGATATAGTAACTTAGACCACGCAGCCGGGGAGATAGCGGTGCCCTGTACCTGCAATCCGCTACAGCAGGGGTGA
>ENA-OUQP01000046-OUQP01000046.1-human-gut-metagenome-genome-assembly--contig:-NODE-46-length-133829-cov-14.369773_pt1 | contig 133829 bp, 101 predicted proteins | sample MGYA00237951_ERZ548836 | MGnify/ENA primary metagenome ERZ548836 (study PRJEB26490, sample SAMN05194702) | human gut metagenome | biome: terrestrial biome; feature: human-associated habitat...
AGAGCGCCGCCCTGTCACGGCGGAGGTCACCGGTTCAAGTCCGGCCGGGGTCGCTCGAACAGATTCCTGTTCATGGCTCTGTAGCTCAGTTGGTAGAGCGAACGACTGAAAATCGTTAGGTCAGCGGATCGATGCCGCTCGGAGCCACCATGGCTTTGAAACCTCGGAAACATCCGAGGTTTTTTTGTTTTTGCCCACACTTATGACGATTGCGGCCGTATGTCTAGCGCCAAGCCACTGATGCCGGCTGTTGGTCGAATACGCGCTCGCATTGCGGGTAAGCCCCTTAAAATGGTCGACGCAAGTCATGTTGACTTGCGAGTTACTGAGAAATGACCAAGAAAACCTCCGTTAGAGGGGGAGTCTGTCTGCTGTTTGGCTACACTGGAACACCGTAAGGCAGTAACAATGGGGGTTTTGTGGGCAGAGTTATGCCGTAACCCCGTTAAGGGAGTATTCGCTGGAGTGGCGGCATGGAAGTGCTTCTGGTCGGCAACACCGACTTCATTACCAAGCAGTGGATTCAGCATGCCTTTCCTGAGGACCACGTGGTCATAGCTCAACGCGAAAACACCGTTGATGGCTCCGATCGCCTCAAAATCATCGATATTTCCGACCTTGCGGCAATGACCGAAGTCATGACCACATACGAATTCGATCGCATCGTATTCTTTTCCGAAGGCCTCACCCCGCGAAGTGAGCGTGACGGCGATCTCGGATATCTTCGCAGATTGCTGCACGCCATACGTAACAGATCCACGCAAATGCTGATGGTATGCGGACCGGAATCCGAATTCACCTATCCGGAGAACGCCGACGTACGTGATACCAGCAAAAGTCTGATGTCTCGAGCGTCGGAAGAACTCTGCCTGTATTACGCGCGCACGTATCAGATCGAAGTCAAAATCATTCGTAGTCCGTACCTGTATGCGCCGGATCGTAATGGCGTTACCGCATATTTCAACACCTTGTTTGAACAGGCCGAATCAGGCGCACTGTCGTTCTGCGAACGCAAAAGCCAGAAAACGTGTTTTCTCTGCGCCGACGATCTCGCCGAATTGATCTACCGTATTTTCGATGATTGGACCGCTGACAGCGAAATTTTCCGCATACCGAACGTTTTCAATTTCACATACGGCGATTTGGCCGAGGTAATCGGCAAAGCGTTTCCTGGCATGTCGGTCACGTACGGCAACGATCGTCCGCAACGCTACCCGGACGACGATCATGCGCTTCGATTGCGATACGGCTGGTCGCCGCGATATTCGCTCAAACAGGATCTTCCCCCAGTGTTGCAGCGCTGGAAAGAGGCGCGTGCTCAGGAACAATCCGAAAAGCACCCGATCTGGGATTTTCTACGCAACCATTCAAAACCATGGATCGCAATCGAAATCTTCATCACGTTCATATTGGAAGAACTGCTTCGCACCGCGGTACAAGGCAACAGCCAGTTGGGAACCGTGGATTTGCGCCTGTTTTTCGTGGTGATCGTCGGCACGATGTACGGACTGAACGCAGGCGTGTTCGCGGCCGCGCTCGCATGTGCCGGCATGGCGTTGTCGTATGCATCGAAGGGTGCGTCATTCGCTCCGCTGTTTTACGACACGTCGAACTGGCTTGCGTTTGTGGTGTATTTCGTTGCCGGCGCAGTATGTGGTTATGTGCAGCTGCGTAATCGCGAAAATCTGCGATTCATGCGTGACGAAAACAGTTTGCTGCGTGAACGACTTGCGTTCCTGCGTGACCTGTACCACGATGTGCTTGATGATCGTCGTATGCTGCGCGGGCAGATTATCGGCAGACGTGACAGTTTCGGCAAAATGTATGCGATGACCCGTGAATTGGACGAAGTGCAGCCGCAAAAGCTGTATCACACGACCATTCGCATTATGCAAGACACATTGGGCGGCGATAGTTTCGGTATTTACCGAATCGATAATGGTGGTCGTTTCGCGCGTTTGATGGCTGCGAGCCCGCAGACTGAATCGTTGTTCAGCAAGTCGGCGCTGCTCGAGAATTATGCCAACATTGTCATGGCCTTGGACCATGGCGGATTGTGGGTAAATCGCAATCTTGAACAAAACCTTCCAATGTATGCGGCGGGCGTGCATGCCGATGGCAAGCTGGCCGTGGTGATTGTGCTTGCCAAAGCGCAGCCCGACCAAATGAACCTGTACTTCCAGAACCTGTTCACCATCATGTGCGGCTTGGTGGAATCCGCGATGGTGCGTGCCTTCGATTATGAGGATGTTGCACGGCAGTCGATGCTGGTACCCGGCACTGAATTCCTGAACGCCCAGGCGTTCCTGCCCAAAGTGTTGGCCGCCAATGAACTCAAACATGACCATATGGGCGATCACCTGCTGTTGCGTGTGGAAGACGCTTGGCAAGACAATGGCAGCCGTCTCATGGGGGCCATTCGTCAGACGGACGAGGCGGGTGTACTGCAAGACGGCAACGTGTATGTGTTGATGAACCAGGCCGGCAAGCATGAGCTGCCTATCATCAACAAGCGTTTGGCCCAAGCTGGATTGCATGTGACACGCGTTTCCGGGCAAGAGGAAGACGCGCTGCTGGATGAGGCTTCGGAACAAGTGGCCGCCGAATCGCACGAAGGCGGCACGGCATGAACACAACGGTGATGGCGATGCTGCTTATCGCCGTGCATGTAATGATATGCGTGCTGTTGTGCGTATTGTCTCGCGTTGGCGTGCTTCGTGTGGAGGGACGGATGCTTCCTTTCATGCTGCTGGTGCCATTGTGGGGGCCGTTATGCGTGCTCTTACTGCATACACGCACGCTGATTCGCGCGGGTGAGCATACGGCTCCAGGTCTCGAACAGATGCGCGTGGACGATGAGGAACGTCGAAGCATTCTCGTTGAGGAACGAGCTGATTTCGCCAATACAGTGCCGTTGGAAGAGGCGTTGATCGTCAACGATTCGAGTCAGCGTCGCAGTCTGGTGATGTCCATTCTCAACGACAATCCCAGCCGTTATATCGATGTGCTGTCGCAGGCCCGACTGAATGAGGATGTGGAGGTCGTGCATTACGCGGCTACCGCCATGGCACAGATCAGTGCCAAGGAAGATCTTGCATTGCAGCGCTGCCGCAACGATTATCTGCAGCATCGAAATTCCGAAACGATGTTGGAACGCTATTGCGATGCGCTGGAACGATATATCAATTCCGGTATTGCGCAAGGATACGCATTGCAGTTGCAGAAGCAGCGATATGCCGAAGTATTGCAGGAACGACTTCGCCAACATGGCGATTATTACGTTGCGTGCCGTCTTGCGCAAATGCAAATCGATCTTGGACTCTTTGATGATGCCGCGCACACCATTGACGGCGCTATGGAACAGTGGCCGGATCAAGGCGATGTATGGCTGATGCGTCTACGACTCGATGCCGCACGCAATGATGGCGATGCGTTGCGCCACACTGTTCAGCAGATCGAAAGCAAGCATATTTATCTCGGTGGCCAAGGAAGACGTGTGCTGCGGTTCTGGACCGGAACCAAGGAGGCTGAACGCGCATGATCAGAGGATTCCTGTCAGACGCGTTGGCCAAGTGGAAACGATTCCGGTGGCAAGGTTTGGTCAAAGTGTGGGCCGTGTTCATGGCCATCGCATTGGTGTTGCTGGTGGAAAGCTTGGGTGTGCATTACGGTGCCACGCGGTTCGACATTACGTATTTGGATCGAAACAAAGCCATTCCTGCAGCCAATGCCATCGCTGGCGAAAAAGCTACGAATCTGTTGGTGATCGACAGTTCGCAGGAGGGTGTCAGCGATGCCGAAGCCATGCTCGACCAGATTCTGCTTGATATGAAAGTCCCCACCACTACGGTTGACGTGGCTGACGAAAACGCTGAATTTCCAGCGTTGACTCACTACAGCACCATAGTGGTGGCCATGCCTAATCTCGACCGTCTGGGCGAGCATGTGCTGCAAATCATGCAATGGGCCAAAAAAGGCGGAGGAGTCATGTTTGCCATGACTCCCGAAAAAACCGGCTATTTGGATGTGATCGGCCCGCAGATCGGCATTGAATCGTCCACATACGAATATGTGGTGACTAAAGGCATTACACCGTCCGAAGATTTTATGTTGGGCGGCGGCCAGACATACACATTCAGCGATCCGTTTGAATCGTCGCTGAGTGTCGCATTGAATGATCGCGCACAGGTCAAGGCCGTCAGCAGTAATGGGCGCACACCGTTGATTTGGAGCACGTTCGTGAATTCAGGTTCGGCTGTGGTGTGCAATATCGGTATTTACGGCAAGGTGTTTCGAGGTTTTTACGCTTCGGCGTTCAGCCTGCTCGGTTCTGCCACGGCCTATCCGGTGATCAACAGCGCGGCGTTCTACTTGGATGATTTTCCGTCTCCAATACCGTCCGGCAATGGCAAATACATCAAACGTGACTACAACATGAGTATTTCTGAATTCTATTCTCAAGTATGGTGGCCGGATTTGGTGCGTCTTGCGGAACGGTACGGTATTCATTTCACCGGTGTGATGATTGAGAATTACGGCGATGACACCAAGGATGATCCGGTACGGCAGACGGACGGCGCACAATTCGAGTATTACGGAGGATTGCTGCTTCGGCAAAACGGCGAAATCGGATATCACGGGTACAACCATCAGCCGTTGGTGTTGCCGAATACGGATTACGGTAAGGAATACGCGTATGTGCAGTGGCCGAATCGCAAAGCCATCGTCGATTCGTTGAACGAACTGATCGCATTCCAGAAAGACGTATTGCCGGCCGCAACATCGTCGGTATACGTGCCGCCGTCGAATATCCTCTCCCAAGAAGGACGAAAGATCATAGGCGAGGATGTGTCGCAGATTCGCGCCATCGCCAGTACGTATATGCCTTCCGACAGTTCCTTGACGTACGTGCAGGAGTTCGGTGTTGCGGCCGATGGCGTGGTGGAGGCTCCACGTATCGTGTCCGGCGGCATGGTGGGTGACATGTACATGCGTCTTGCCGCGGTTTCCGAACTGAACATGCACTATGTGAGCACGCACTTCATGCATCCCGACGATTTGCTTGATGAAGATCGTGGAGCGAAAGAAGGATGGAAGAAGTACTACCAGGGATTGGAAAACTATCTTGACTGGCTGGAATCGTCGGCACCGTCCATTCGTATGCAGACAGGCACGGAATGTGCCGCAGCCATCCAACGTTTTTCGGGATTGACCGTTTCGATGGAAACGTCCGACGATAGTTGGGATCTGAAACTTGGCAACCTCACCGATCAAGGGTGGCTCATGTTCCGTGCCAACAATGGCACGCCTGGCAGAGTTCGTGGCGGAAGCCTAACCAAGCTGACCGGCAACTTGTATCTGCTCAAAGCCACTAACGCCACGGTTCATATCGAACGCAAGACTGGGGGAGAGTCATGAGAATCTGCCTGGTTTTGGAAGGATGCTACCCGTACGTGCATGGTGGAGTGTCCACGTGGATGCACAGTTATATCGAAGCGATGAAAGAGCACGAGTTCGTATTGTGGGTGATCGGCGCCAAAGCCGAAGACCGCGGCAAATTCGTATATGACCTGCCCGACAATGTGGTGGAAGTGCATGAGGTGTTCCTCGACGACGCCTTGCGTCTGAGCGGTGAACGAGCGCAAGTGTCGTTCACCGAAGAGGAATTGCGGTCATTGCGCGAACTGGTGAATCTTGGCAGCCCGGACTGGGATGTGCTTTTCAACCTGTTCCACACCAGAGGCGTGCATCCGCTGTCGTTCCTGCAAAGCCGTGAATTCATCGACTTGTTTACGCAAATCTGCATGGAAGAATATCCGTATGTGGCCTACGCCGACGCTTTCCATACCGTGCGCTCCATGTTGCTGCCGGTGTTGTACTTGATGGGCGGCGAAGTGCCGGAAGCGCAGATCTACCATGCGATTTCCACTGGATATGGCGGATTGTTGGCCTGTTTGGGCGGTTCCATCAACCATGCGCCGGTATTGCTTACGGAACATGGCATTTACACGCGCGAACGGGAAGAGGAGATTATTTCCGCCGAATGGGTGTCGCCCGCTTTCCGGCCGCGTTGGATCCGTTTCTTCTACATGCTTTCGGAACAGATCTACCATCGTGCGTGGCGCATTACCAGCTTGTTCGGTCGTGCCCGTCTTATCCAAATTGGCATGGGTGCGCCCGCCGATGCCTGCCAGGTGATTCCCAATGGCATTCAATACGAACGTTTCTGCGATATTCCTTTCAAACCCGACGACGGTTGGGTTGATATCGGCGCGGTGGTGCGCATGGCGCCCATCAAAGATGTGAAAACCCTGATTCACGCGTTCCGTGAGCTTTCCTCTCGCGTTGACAATGTGCGCTTGCATATTCTCGGCGGTGTTGACGATCAGGAGTATGCCGACGAATGCTATGAGCTTGTGGAACAGTTGGGTGTGCGCAATCTTGAGTTCACCGGCCGTGTGAACGTGGTCGAATACATGCGCAAGCTTGATTTCACCGTGTTGACCAGCATTTCCGAAGGCCAGCCGCTGTCGGTGCTGGAATCGTTCGCAGCCGCACGCCCCTGCGTGACCACTGACGTCGGCTGCTGCCGTGAGCTTTTGGAAGGCGAGGAAGGCGACGATTTCGGCACGGCAGGCTTCTACGTGCCCCCGATGTACCGCGAGGGCCTGAGCCGAGCCATGGAACGCATGTGTTCCAGTCGCACGCTGCGTGAGACCATGGGGCAGATTGGCCGTAACCGTGTGAACGCCTATTACCGGCATGAGCGCATGCTTGACGATTATCGCAAGCTGTATAGCGATACCGCGGATCAGTTCGGATTGGATCAGTTCGGATTGGAGCGCTGATATGGCCGGTATTGGATTTGAACTGAAGAAACTGTTCCACCGTAGAGGCTTGATGGCGATGCTGCGAGCCTACGGCTATGCCGGCGTGATTTGCGCTGGTCCGATGCTGTTGGGTGTACTCCTGCAGTTCGGCGTGCTGATCGTGAGCAGCTGGTGGCAGGTGGGCCGTCCCGACCGCGATCTGCTCGTATGCATGATCACCTACACGCTGCTTGCCTCGTTGGTGTTGACGAGTTTTCTGTCGATGCCGGTCACCCGTTTTCTGGCGGATATGTTGTTTGATCACGATGAGAAGATGATTCTGCCGTCGTTCTGGGGGTCTACTGGCATCATGCTGGTGGTGGGCGCGGTGTTGTACACGGTTTTCCTGCTGTTTTCCGGTGCCACGCTGATGCAGGGCGCGTTGTGTTTGTGGCTGTTTCTTGAAATGATCGTCAACTGGAATGCGATGAGCTATTTGACGGCCATCAAGGATTACAAAAGCATTCTGTATTCTTTCGTGGCTGCGGTGTTGGTGGCGTTCGTTACGTCATGCGTGTTGCTTGCGTTGGCATGCCCGCCTGTGGAGTCGCTGTTGTTTGCAGTTGTGCTTGGCTATGGTGTGATGCTGGTGTGGGATGTGCTCTTGTTGCATCGTTATTTTCCGCAAAGTCGTGAGCATCCGTGGCTTTTTTTGCAGTGGGTCGATCAGTTTCTGCCGTTGGCGTTGACTGGATTGCTGACCACCATCGGCCTGTTCGCCCATTTGGTGATCACATGGTGCGGTCCGCTCGGCATCAAGGTGAAGGGTCTGTTTTACGGTGCGCCATATTACGATGTGCCCGCCATGCTGGCGTTTTTGACGATTCTGATCACCACAGTGAATTTTGTGGTGTCTGTGGAGGTCAATTTCTACCCAACATATCGGTCGTATTACAGTCTGTTGAATGATGGAGGCACGGTCAAAGACATTACCGTTGCCGAAAACGAAATGCTGGCTGTGCTCAATCGAGAATTGCATTACACGGTATTGAAGCAATTGTTGTTGACCGCTGCCGTGATTTCATTGGAAAAAACGGTGCTGAATGCGCTTCCTTTAGGATTCAACGATGTGATGCACGGATATTTCCGTGTGCTCTGCGTGGGGTATGCCCTTTATGCGGTCGGCAACACCGTGATGCTGATTCTGCTCTATTTCACCGATTATTCCGGCGCATTGACGGCGTCGGCATTGTTTGCGGGTTCGACGGTTGTGTTCACAGTAATCGGACAGTTCTTCACTACGTCGCTGTTCGGTTTCGGTTTTCTGATGGGGGCATCGCTGTTCGCCATATATGCGACATTCCAGCTCGCCTCATATACCGACAATCTGCCATACCGAGTGCTGGGGCAGCAGCCGATTGTGGCGCAAACGAAACGTGGACGTTTCACCGAACTGGGCATACTGCTTGAACATGGCGAACAGCGGGTCGACCAATCATTGCATCGCTCAGGGCATGCACGGTCTTCTGACAAGGCGAATATTGCAGAAACGGATGTCATAATCGGGAGGAATCGTAAATCATGACATGGTGGAATCGACGCAGCACAAAAGCCATTACCGCGCTTGTCAAGCAAATAGCGGCATTGGTGGCAATACTGACGGTGCTTTCCTGTGCCGGATGCGCAACCTCGGCACATGACGAAATCGAGCAATCGCAATCATCGGATTCGTCACAGACGCATGAGCAAGTCAAGAAAAGCGCTGAACAAAGCATTGACGGCGCACACTTGCGAGACAACGAATCGTTATACAAGGTGTATGACGATAGCGGTGTCGAAACCATGTATTTGACGGTATCGCGCGGTAATTCGTCGGAAGGCACCGACCATAGCTGGAGTGAAATCAACCAGTATTCTGTTGATGATTATGCGGCCATGGGCGTTGACCGCTACAAGGTCAATGGTTTGCTGCAGGTCGGAGATGAACAAGGACCGGTTTCCGGGGAGCTTGGTTTTGGTGAAAGCGCGCCGAACGCCACCGTGCAGATACGTGGCCAGTCATCGAGTAAAAACGAGCAGAAGAACTACAAGATCGAGTTGAAAAGCGGCAAAGGCAAGTGGCGTGGGCAGCGTACCATCGCATTGAACAAGCATATGGGCGAAGGTCTGCGTTTCCGTAACAAAATGGCGTACGATCTCATCAAAGGCATCGACCAGATGATGGGACTGCGCACGCAATTCGTGCACTTGTACGTGAAAGACGAGACCAGCGGATCGGATTCCTTTGACGATTACGGTCTGTACACGCAAGTCGAACAGCTCAACAAAACCGCATTGCAGGTGCACGGACTCGATAAGAACGGCCAGCTGTACAAAGTCAATTATTTCGAATTCTATCGAGACGAAGACGTGATCAAACTCGCCGATGATCCTGACTACGATCAAGCGAAATTCGAAGAAAAACTGGAAATCAAAGGCGACAACGACCATACCAAACTGATCGCCATGCTGAACGATCTCAATGATTATTCAGTGCCGATGAGCGAAATCCTCGGCAAATATTTCGATACCGAAAATCTCGCATATTGGATGGCATTCCAATTGCTGACCGGCAATATCGATACGCAAAGCCGCAATATGTACCTGTATAGTCCCACGAATTCGGATACGTTTTACCTGCTCGACTGGGATAACGATGGTATGCTCATGCGCAAGGAATACGAGATCAGGCAACGTTCCGAGGGCCAAAGCTGGGAGAACGGTGTCAGCAACTATTGGGGCAACATACTGTTCCGACGTTGTCTGCAAACCAAGTCGTTCCGAACCGCGCTCGGCAAGGCCGTGAAAGACGAATACAAGTATATGAGCGCCGATCGCATCAATTCCATGGTGCGGCGGTACCGTTCCATCGTTGAACCATACGTGCGGAAGATGCCCGACTCCATGCATGAGCCTCTGACGTCAAGCCAATACGACACGGTGGCAAACCAATTGCATAGTGAAATCGAACAGAACTACCAGACGTACCGAACCGGGTTCAATAAGCCCATGCCGTTCTATATCGGCAAGCCGACTCCTACCAACGGCAAGCTCAAACTCAGCTGGGATGTCTCCTATGATTTCAACGATGAGGATCTGCGTTATACCGTTACCGTGGCCAAGGATTACGAAGGCAAAGACGTGGTGTTCACACAGAGCGACCTCGTATTGCCGGAAGCCGTGATGGATATGCCTGGTGAAGGCCAGTACTTCATCAAGGTGAGCGTGCGCAATGCATCAGGCGAGACGCAGGACGCGTTTGACTACTACGTCACCGACGGCAACAAGATCTACGGCACCAAGTGTTTCTATGTGAAAGCCGACGGCAGCATTGTGGAGGATGCCAATGTGCAGTGATGGTGGCAATCGCGGAACGTCGCTGCTGCAACGTATCAAACATCGCGTCGGCGAGGAATTATCCGTTCCACCGCGCACAGCCAAGGAACGGTTCCGTCATGAGCTCAAATATCTGATCTCATACGCGCAAAAAGCCGACTTGAACGTGCGTATGGCGCCGCTGCTTGGCCTCGACAAGCATGCGAAAAACGGCGGCTATATGATTCGCAGCCTGTATTTCGACGATTATTGGAACACCGCATATCAGGAAAAAGTCGACGGTGTGCTGCTGCGTAAGAAATACCGTATTCGCATCTACGATTACAGCGATCGTGTGATCAAACTGGAACGCAAACGCAAAAGCGACAGTTGGATCTACAAGGAGGATGCACCGCTCACGCACGAGCAGTTCGACCGTATTCTTGCCGGCGATTACGAATTTCTGCGTGACAGCGAGTATCAGTTGTGCCGCGAGTTTTATGTGGAATGCATGTGCAATGTGATGCGCCCGCGTGTGATCGTCGATTATGAGCGCGAACCGTGGATTCTTGACGCCGGAACCGTACGCATCACCTTCGATATGAACGTGCGTGCGGCGGTCGGCGGATTCGATATTTTCGACTCCACACTGCCGGTACTGCCCGTGCTTGAGCCGGGCAAGCTGGTGATGGAGGTCAAATTCACCGAGTTCCTGCCGCAAGTGGTGCGTGATCTGCTGCCCGGCAAGGCGCAGGAGTTGACATCGGCTTCGAAATACGTGCTCTGCTACGACAAAGCCTCGTATTTGCGGGGATTCGACTACTGGCAGGAAGGCTGGAGCGTGCCAAGCCTGTAATCGGCTGGCATGTTGACTGGCATTCCAGCAAAAACAAACGTTACGAATCAAGGAAGCAGGAGAGAAAGAAACCATATGAGTGTCAATGACATGATCAAAAAGTCGGTGCTGAAATCCTTCAGCCAATACAATGTGCCCAAAATGGCGCTGGCGTTGCTGGTGGCGTTGATCGTCGGCATCGTCATTCACTGCGTGTACCGCCGTTTCTACACGGGTGTGGTGTATTCGCGCAGTTTTGCCGTTACGTTGGTGGGCATGTGCGTGCTCACCTGCATGGTCACGCTGGCCATCAGTACGAATATTGTGATTTCGCTTGGTATGGTCGGTGCATTATCGATTGTGCGCTACCGTACCGCGGTCAAGGATCCGATGGATCTGTTGTATTTGTTCTGGGCGATCACGTCTGGTATTGCGGCGGGCGCCGGCATGTATGTGCTGGTGATTGTTGCCGGATTGGTGATGATCGGCATGCTGGCTCTGTTCTACTCGCGTCAAGACAAGGGGCGCGTGTACATTGCGGTGATTCACTATGTGGGCGATGTAGTGGGAGATGAGATCACGCGCGCGTTCGGACGCACCAAATTCTTCGTAAAGTCCAAAACCATGCGTGGCGAACGCACGGAAATGGCGGTTGAAGTATTCTGTGATGATAAGGACATGACGTTCGCGGAACGCGTTCGCGCCATTGAGGGTGTCGAAGACGTGACGCTGATACAGTACAACGGTGAGTATCATGGGTAATCAATTCGATGTTGCCGCAGGCGCGCGGCTGGAATCCACGGGCAGGGCGCCCAGCAACGACGAAATCGTACCCAGATTCTCTCTTGACGACATCAACCAGGCGTTTGACAACAACGAATTCTGCTTCTACCTGCAACCCAAATGCAATGCTGAAACCGGTGCGATCGTGGGTGCGGAGGCGTTGGTGCGTTGGAATCATCCGGAATATGGCTTGGTGTCTCCCCGCGAATTCATTCCTCTGCTTGAACGTGAGTCAATGGTCACGCGGTTCGATTTGTTCATCTGGCGTTCCGTGTGTGAAATGCTGTCGCGTTGGGATGGGGAGGGGCGCAATCTGGTGCCGGTGTCCGTCAACGTGTCGATGAAGGATATCGAGGCGATCGATGTGGCGCGAGTGCTTGGCGACCTGCTCGATCGGTTCAGCATCGATGCTCGCCTGCTGCAGGTGGAGATCACAGAAAGTGCGATCGCGCAGAACATGGATGTGGTCGAAGAGACCATTCGGGACCTGCATGCGCGAGGTATTGCCGTGCTGATGGACGATTTTGGGTCGGCGTATTCGTCACTCAACATGTTGAAGGACATCAACGTCGATGCCATCAAACTCGACATGAAATTCGTTGACCTGAATGCTGACAATGCGGTGAAAGGTTCGAAGATCATTGAATCCGTGATCGACATGGCCTATCAGCTGAGACTGTCGATCATTGCGGAGGGTGCGCAGACCGCCGAACAGGTGAGCAAGCTGCGTGATCTGGGATGCATGTACATCCAAGGATATTATTTCTACCGTCCGCTCACTGTGGGAAAGATGGAGGATTTGCTGGAACATCGCCCGGATGGCCGGCATTTCTGGAATATCTCCAAAGATCTGATGCATCGCGACTACCGCATGTCGACGAACGGCCGCAGCATGCTCGAATCGTCGTCGTTGTCGGCGCATATTTTTGAAATCCTCAACAAGGGCGTTGCGGAACTGTCCCGACTGAATCTCATCACGGGAGAATATCGCACCATCAAACGCGATCCGAAACTTCCGGACGTGTATACGGATGATTTTCATGATTACTGCCATGCATTGGTTTCAAAACGAATCATTCATCCAGATGATGCCGAAGAGTTCCTGAAACACACGCGATTGTCTGATTTGCGCGACCGACTATTCAGTAAGAAAAAATCGGAATTCACGTATTTTAGAAGCGAGGTCGAGGCGAAAACCAGCGTGATCGCATTCGGTATGCTGGTACCCCCTGATTGCAGTGAGGCCAATCCGTGGGCCGTGGTGCTGATCGGATTCGACCTGTCGTTCGACCTAATCGCCAAGAACATGAAGGAAACCTATTGGCAGGATTCCTTGACGGGATTGCTCAACCGCAATGCATACGACAGCGATGTGGAGCAGCTGCGGAGCGCCGACATTGGGGCGGTGGTGTGCGTGTATGCGGATATGATCGGCCTGCACGAGGTGAACAACCATCTCGGGCATAAGCAGGGCGACAGAATGTTGTGTGAGTTCGCGGACACGGCGCGCGCGTTCTTCGGCGATGACCGGTTGTATCGCATCGGCGGCGACGAATTCGTGATGATCAGTTCCGCACATACGGAAGCGCAGACACGCAAGCAGCTGAACTACATGCGTGAGCGCTTGCATACGCAAGGCTGCGAGATATCGGTGGGCGTAGCGTCGAGCGAGTCGACTTCCGATTTGCCGAAAACCATCGAACAGGCCGAAAACGAGATGCGCCGCGAAAAGAAGGAATACTACGTGCGCGGCGGCAGCAAGCGCCAGTCGCGCGGGCTCAACAAAAAACTTGAGGGCATTCTGGTGCGTAATCAGGATATGGAAGCGTTGCTGCGGCATTTGAACGGACGCTATTCAATCGCATGCATGGTGAATCTGCGTACTGAATCACAGCGTGCGATCATGGTGCCCGATTATTTCCAGAAGATGCTTGATGTGCATGACGGTTCGTTCAAAAGCGCGCTGCATGACTATTGTGAACGGTTGGTGGCGCCGTTCTGCAAAGACAGTTTCTCTCTGCTTATGGATTACGACTTCATTCATGCCCGTATCGAGTCCGCCGGCGTGTTGCAGTACGGGTACACGCGGAACGACGGTGAGAAGTTCCTGCTTACGATTTTCGCTGATCGACGTTCCAAAGACGAGACCATGTGGGTGTTCGCCAAGAAAGATTTGCCGCAGGTCGAGCTGGAATTATTCGAGTCATAAGGCCGTATCGTCTGGTTTTATGCGTTTTTGTGTGATGCGTTCGCATATTTTGTGAGAACGCTCACAGAAAAGGTTGTGTCGATTTCCAGCCGAATCACAAAATGGGGTCTATGATGAGAATCGTTGGTCATGGCAACGGTTGCTATGACACGGCGAACAAGCACAGTCGCTTAAAGGAGACATCTATGGTCTATCGCATGATTTTCAACCAGACTGCATACTTCGGTCGCGGCGCCATCAAGGAGATTCCGGGCGTTGCCAAGTCCCATGGCTTCACCAAGGCGTTCATCGTCACCGATCCGGTACTGCTGGAAACCGGCACCGTCAAGAAGGTCACCGATGTGCTTGATGAGGCAGGCATGCCGTACGAGGTCTTCGACAACGTCAAGCCGAACCCGCCGGTCGAATGCATTCAGGATGGCGTTGCCAAGTTCGCCGCATCCGGTGCTGATTTCCTGATCGGTCTGGGCGGCGGCTCCCCGCAAGACACCTGCAAGGGCATCGGCATCATCACCGCCAACCCGGAGTTTGCCGATGTGCTCTCCCTGGAAGGCGTTGCCGACACCAAGAACCCGTCCGTGCCGATCTTCGGCGTGCCGACCACCGCAGGCACCGCTTCGGAAACCACCATCAACTATGTGGTCACCGATACCGCCAACAAGCGTAAGTTCGTGGCCGTGGACCCGCACGACATTCCGATCGTCGCCTTCGTCGATCCTGATCTGACCGACTCCATGCCGCGCGGCCTCAAGGTCGCCACCGGTCTTGACGCCCTGACCCACGCCATTGAAGGCTACATCACTCCGGGCGCCTGGAGCCTGTCCGACTGCCTGAGCATGCAGACCATCCGCATGATTGCCAAGAACCTTGCCAAGAGCGCTGACGGCGACGTTCCTGCAGGCGAGCAGATGGCCTACGCCTCCTACATCACCGGCATGGCCTACTCCAACGTCGGCCTCGGTCTGGTGCATGGCATGGCCCACCCGCTGGGCGGCCGCCTCGGCGTTGCCCACGGCGTTGCCAACGGCATTCTGCTGGCACCGGTCATGGAATACAACAAGGACTTCACCGGCGAGAAGTATCGTGACATCGCCGACGCCTTCGGTGTCGAAGATGCCTACACCGGCGATCTCGAGACGGTTCGCGAAGAAGCCGTCCAGGCCGTGCACAAGCTCACCGTCGACCTGAAGAACCCGACCACCATCTCCGAAGTCGGCGCAACCGAAGCCGATCTGGAAGCACTGGCCCACGACGCCTTCAACGACGTGTGCACCCCGGGCAACCCGCGTCAGGCCACCGAAGAAGACATCCTCGCCATCTACAAGAGCCTGATGTAATGCGAAAACTCTCACGAATCGGCAATCGCATGCAGCGAATCTGCAGTGAAACCCGATTGTGAGAGAACATCGCTGAAAGCATTAAAAATCGTGGTGCGAAACTTCACAAAGCATTCGCACCACGATTTTTATATCTGCACATAAATTACGGATTAATCGAAATAATGTAAACAATAATCCGTGATTATCAATCGCAAGTATTGGAATTACTCGTGCTTTTCGCTCCACTCCTCATCGGTGGGAGTGTCATCGTACCATTCGCGGCCTTCCTGCTCGGCCAATTCCATCTGCTCGTTGATCCACGCCGCCTCCGCAGGATTGATATCGGCGGTGTCAAGCACCTTCTGCCATACCGGATACAGCAGATGCATCACCGGATATAGCGCGGTGAGCAGAATCTCCGGCTTATGCTTGCGCGAATGCTGTGGATGCGCGTCGAACGTGTTCTTGAAACGACGCATGTAATTGTTGAACGACGTGAGCGACGTGTCCATACGGCGGGCGCTGATGCCGGCGATCATACGCGGGCAGTACACGGTTTTCAGATCCTTGCCCAGCAGATGCAGCGAAATATCGATATCCTCATGCATCACATCGGCCTTGTCTCGGCACACTTCGTCAGAAATTTCGCGCCAAGCTGAAGCGCGGACCGCCATATTCGAGCCAAACAACAACGGCTGGCCGCCATCGGCCTTGTAAATACGCTTGCGTGTGGAATTATCCCCACGCAAACCAAAATGGCGGCTCGGCAGATCGTAATACATCACCGGACCAGTGGCACCCATGGCCTCCGGGTCCTCAGTGAAAATGCCGGACACCACTTCGACCCAATCCGGGCGAATCATGCAATCGGCGTCGAAACGGCCCAGAATGTCGCCGGTGGCGTGGTTCAAACCATAATCGCGCGTCGGAATCAGCCCCTGCTCCTCATCCTGATGCAGCAGACGGACGGGTGCTTCCGGGTGGTCTTTGATGAACTGCTCCACCATGGCCACCGTCGAATCGGTGGAACGATTGTCGACAACGATCACTTCATGGGGCATCACGGTCTGCCTAGTGGCATTCAACAGGCAATCGTTGATACGCTCCTCTTCATTCCAAGCGGGGATGACAATTGAAACGTTCAGCATAACTACCACAATAGCTCAGCCTGTACACGACGCCTATCGCTACAATAGGGAGCCATGAGCGACAGCGAACAGCGAATGAACAATACGCAGAGCGAAAACGGTGCGAACACCAGCGAACAGCGATGGGACCTCGGCACCCTGTTTCCAGCCAAAGGAGATCCCCGAAAACCACCGGAATGGCTGGGACGTGCGCTGCTATACATCGCCATAGCCATTGTGGGGTTTACTTTCTGCTGGCGCAGCTGGGGCAAAATCGAATATCTGGTGATCGACATCATCGTCTCGCTGTTCATCGCGCTCGCGGTGGAGCCGGTGGTGGTGCCGCTGGTCAAGCATGGCTGGAAACGTTCGTTCGCGTCGCTGTTCTCGCTGCTGATGCTGGCCGTGATGCTCGGCGTGCTGTTCACACTGTTCGGCAACCTGTTCGTGCAGCAGATGATCGCCTTGGTGAACGGTCTGCCCGACCTGTATGAGCAGATGTGCCAGTTCGCCAGTCAATACGCGAATTTCCAGCTTCCTGAGATCAATAATCTCGGCAATGAGATTCTGAAGAACATTCAAACGTCGTGGGTCACTGATTTCGCGGGTACCGCGCTGAATACGGTGTCGGGATTGTTTTCGTTCCTGATTAACCTCATGACGATAATCATGACCACGTATTACATTTCAGCGGCTGGTCCGAAACTGCGTCGTGCCGCATGCCAGTGGATGGCTCCGGCGGCTCAGCGGCGATTCCTGTTCGTATGGACGGTGAGCCAGAGCCAGATCTCGTCGTTCCTGTTCTCCCGCGCCATTCTCGCGTTGCTGAACGCGTTCTTCACAGGAATCTGTCTGATGCTGCTGCACGTGCCCTATTGGCTACCGTTGGCGCTGTTCTGCGGTGTGGTTTCGCAGTTCATTCCTATGTTGGGTACGTATATCGGCGGCGCGTTGCCAGTGCTGTTCGCATGGGGTAGCTGCGGATTGTGGCAGGCCGTGGCGGTGCTGGTGTTTATCTGCGTGTATCAGCAGATCGAGAATCTGATTTTCGCGCCGAAGATCTCCCAGCGCACCATGGATGTGAACGATGCCGTGGCGTTCCTCGCGGTGCTGGCGTTCACCTCGCTGTTCGGCGCGTTGGGCGCGTTCCTCGCATTGCCGGTGGTTGCATCCGTGCAGACGATCTTCCGCACCTATACAAAGCGGTACGGGCTGGTTGATTCCCCGCTGATGGATGATCCGGTGCCTGAAAAGAAGTCGAAGCTGGTGGAAGGTGCCGAAGTCATCAGCGAGCATCTGCACAATATGCCTCGCGCGGTGCAGGGATCCAGTGCGCATGTGCCGATTTCCGACGAAGTGCGGCAGTTACAGGAGCAGGCGTACAATATCAGCCGTTTCGAGGGATCGCTGGAATCGAATGAAACAGTCGCCATTCCGAAGCACGTGTTGGACAAAACGGAACGCAAGCCATTGCAGGGTCTTGAGAACGAAAACCCATCGCAGGAATCCAACGAAAAATCGGAATCCGGCAATGAACGGAAGAACGGCGAATCGCGGGAAGCTGAAGGAAGCACGAAAAACGCGGATGACAATCCAAGAAGTAGGTGGCGTTAATGGTACTGCTGAGCGTACTTGACATTCTGCTGGTCATCGTCGGCGGCGCAGGTGTGGTCTATCAGGCGGTGTGCATTCTCATCTCCCTGTTCACCAAGCCGATCAAATTTCCCGATGCGCCGATGAACAAGCGTTACGCGGTGCTGATTTCCGCACGAAACGAGGCGAACGTCATCGGCAACCTCATTACCTGCATCCAAACGCAGACGTACCCGAGCGAGCTGATCGACATTTGGCTCGTTGCCGACAATTGCACCGACAATACCGCCGAAGTGGCGCGCAATATGGGCTGCCATGTGATCGAACGCTTCAACAAGGAGCTTGTGGGCAAAGGCTACGCGCTGACGTATCTGCTCGATCAGATGAACGATTCCGGTGCATCCGACCCGTACGATGCGTTCTTTGTGTTCGACGCCGACAACAAGCTCGACAAGCATTACGTCGAAGAGATGAACAAGGCGTTCCAGTCGGGATTCAAGATTCTCACCAGCTACCGCAATTCCGTGAATTTGTCTGACAATTGGGTCTCTTCCGGTTCTGCATTGTGGTTCATCCGTGAATCTCGATTCCTGTCGGCCTCGCGCATGTGGCTCGGCAACAGCTGTCATGTAGGGGGTACGGGCTTCATGTTCTCGCAGGAGATCATGCGTCGCAATAATGGTTGGAAATTCCACCTTTTGACCGAGGATTTGGAATTCACCATGGATTCCTTGCTACACGGCGACCGCATCGGCTACTGCGGTACCGCGATTCTGTATGACGAGCAGCCTGTCACCTTCGCGCAGAGCTGGCGTCAGCGTTTGCGCTGGAGCAAGGGCTTCCTGCAAGTGTTCCGTTATTACGGGCCGGCTTTGGTCAAACGCGCCATCAGGGAACGCGATTTTTCCGCCGTTGATTTCACGCTGTTGTTGTGTCCGTTCACGGTGATCGGTATTGTGCGCGTTCTGCTGGGACTGTTGTTCGCGACCTGCGGATTCGTGACATGGCAGAGCCAGTTGAGCTCGTTGACCGGTTGGACGTCCGGCATTGTGACGTCGGTGATCGGTATGATGGCGTTGGCCGCGTTGACGATTATTGTGGAACGCGATCAGATTGGCGCCACCAACAAGGAGCTGTTCGCGTATGTGCTGAGCTTCCCGATCTACATGTTCAGTTATGTGCCAATCTCGTTCCAGGCGATGTTCGCCAAGTCCGAATGGAAGCCGATCGAGCATAAGGGATGACGTTCGTTCGCTGGCTTGCGCGTTTCCTGCCTTTTCGTTTTCATTTCGATTTTTCATTTCGATTTTTCATTTCGATTTCCGCTTATGACTGGAGTGTTGTTGTTCCATGGATGATTCGGCTGAATACCGGCATGTGAAACGCCGTCGATACATCACGGTGGCGCTTTCCGTGTCGCTCACCACGGTATTGTGCGTCGGCTATGTCGTGGCCGACATTTTCGACAAGTTGCCGGGTGTTCTCACATTGCAGGAAGTCGAGCATGCCACGGCCAAAACGCCGGGCAATGCCATTGCGGCCGCGACGATGGTCGGAGGGCTTGACGCTTCGAAAACCGTGGATGCCGCTGCGGCAAAGGCTCTGATCAGCCAGTTTGAGACGGCTGCCTCCGATTTTGGCGGTGAATACGCCATCGCCATCGCCGACGCGGCTGGCAATGTGGTGGCCGAGCAGAATCTCGACACGCAGTATACGCCGGCGTCCACCATGAAAACGCTGACGGCGTATGCGGCTGCGGCCACGCTCGACATGGGTAAGACGTTGGACACGCAGACCTATCTGGAACAGCGTGAGGACGGCACCGCGCGATTGGTACTCAAAGGCAACGGCGACATGCTGCTCGGCGTCGGCGAATCCGATTCGGCGCATATCAATGGGCGTGCCGGGCTGGGAACGCTTGCGGCAAACACGGCCCAAGCGTTGCGGCAGCGGGGCATCACTTCCGTGACGCTCGTCTACGATGATTCCCTGTTCGGCAACGACCGTTGGCCAAACGGCATCGCCGAACTCGATCCGGACCACGTGTACTACGCGCCGACCGCATCCATGGCCGTGGATGGCGGGCGAAACTGGAACGGTGCTAATCCTACGGATCCCGATACGTTCAGCACATATCCCGTTTTGAGTACGCAGCCGGCTCGCGAGGCCGCGCTGGTGTTCGCGCAACGCCTGACCGAGCGGGGCATTGCGGTGAACGGTTCCGTGGAACAGGGAGCCGTTCCCGACGGGACCAGCCCCATTGCGACGGTGAGCTCCGCATCGCTGAACGAGATCATGGCGTTCATGCTTCGGCATTCCGACAATTCGCTGGCCGAGGAATTCGGCAGACTGCTGGCTTTGCACCTTAATGCCGACAATTCACCGGCCGGAGCGGTGCAGTCGGTTGAACAGGTACTGGCTCAGCGGGGGATTTCCACCGAAGGCCTCACCATGATTAACTGCTCGGGACTGGCTGAGGATTCCAAACTCACCGCGCATACCCTGCTTGACGTGCAGCAGCGTAATCTGACGAGCGGATCCGGTTCCGCCGCCGCTGAGGGGCTGTCGATTGTAGGATTTGTGGGCACTGCTGCGAATCGTTTGAACGATGCTGACGAAGCTGGTCTTATCCGTGCCAAAACCGGCAGTTTGGGAGATGTGACTTCCATGACCGGCAATGTGTCGCGCCATAATGGCGGTGCGTTGAGTTTTGCCGTGATCGTCAACGATCCTGATGATTTCGAAGCCGCGAAATCCGCTATCGACACATTTGTGGCAGCACTACCGAAGTTGTGACGCCATGGTGTATTCGTCACGTTTGCGCAAGGGAATCGGCGAACTGCGCGCCGCGTTGGAATCGGCCGGTTTGGGATTGCAGGATGCCCGTTTCGCCCGTCATGGCGAGCACGCGCCCGATGTGGACGCTCCGCTGATTATGGTGTCCTGTTCCGGTGGGCGCGATTCGATGGCGTTGGCTGCGGTTGCTGCGAAAACGTGCGCTTCATTGGGATTGCGATGCGGGGCGATTATCATTGACCACCAGTTGCAGCAAGGCTCTGCCGGTGTTGCGCGGGCAACCGCCGATCGTTGCGCTGCGTTGGGTCTTGACCCGGTTCGTGTTCGTGCGATTGACGTACCCGACTCCCGCGGTATCGGTGTTGAGGCAGCGGCGCGTGAAGCACGCTATCATGCGATTGTCGACGCATGCTCCGACGCTTCGGCCGTGCTTCTGGCTCATACGAAAAACGATCAGGCGGAAACCGTGATCATCGGTTTGCTGCGTTCCGCGGGCCTTGATGCGGTTTGCGGTATGAACGGTTCCTTCATACGAGACGGGGTGCGTTTTCTACGCCCATGGCTGAATGTGACCCGCGAAGAAACCACCGGTATCTGCGAGGATCTGCGGCTTGCCTGGTGGGACGATCCCACAAATGGGCCGGATGTGGGAGATTCGGGTGGAAATGAGCCTCTTCCCGCGAACTATCCGCTGCGATCCCGAATCCGGCACGATCTCATGCCATATCTTGAATCATTCGCGGGAAGCGACGTCGTGTCGAAACTTGCGCTTGGAGCGAGGCTTGCCGAAGACGATCGCGCATATCTTGACGATGTGGCGCAACGTGTGTGCGAGCAAGGCGTAACCGTGAACAACGGCGAGATAATCATCGACGTGCGTGCGTTGCAATCGCAAGACATTGCCATCAGAAGACGGGTGATTGTGCGCGCGCTTGCAGAAGCAGGCATTTCGTGCATGGCACGGCAGGTTGAAGGGATCGACAGGCTGATCTGCGACTGGCACGGCCAGAAAGGTGTGAATCTTCCCAGCGGATATTCAGCATATCGCCAGAAACACGTCATTCGCGTGTGCCAAGATGGTGGGCATGCGAATCGCTGACGTACAAGAAGATATTGATCACGAGCTGATCAGTAAAGAAGAGATTGCCGACATCATCAACCATGCCGCGGCCCAGGCCAGTGAAGACTACCGTGGCAAGAACCCGCTGCTGGTTTGCGTGCTCAAGGGTGCGGTGAACACGCTTGCGGCGTTCTCGCAGGCCATGAGCATCCACGCGGAGATGGATTTCATGAGCTTGTCGAGCTACGGTTCCGGCACTCAATCGAGCGGCAAGATCACCGTGCGGCAGGATCTGTCCACCGATGTTCGCGGTCGTCACGTGCTTATTGTGGAAGACATCATCGATTCGGGCGTCACGTTGGCGTGGCTCGTCGATGAGCTCAAAAGCCGTGGTGCCGCTTCCGTGGAGATTTTTGCGCTGTTGGAAAAGCCGGCGCGCCGTAAGGTGGATGTTCCTGTGAAATATAAGGGACGTGAGATTCCCGATGAATTCGTGGTCGGTTTCGGCTTGGATTATGACGAGCGATACCGCAATCTTGATTCGATCGCGGTGCTGAAGCCGGAAGTGTATGAAGGAGGTCAGGCATGAGTTTTCCTGGTCCGGGCCAGTCGCCGAATAACAACGGCGGCGGCAATAACCCGTTCACCAATCCGTTTGGACGCAATAATAACGCCGGCAATGGCAACGATTCCAACGGCAAGGGTGACAAGTCCAACGGCAACGGATCCAATGGCGGTCCGCGTCCGTTCTGGCAGTCCCCATGGCTGTGGGTTGTGGTTGTGGCATTGCTTGCCGTTACCATGTTCCAGATTTTCGCCGGAACCGGTTCCCAGACCATCGACACCAAGGACGGTCTGCAGATTCTCAACGGCAACAATGTTGAATACGCACAGATCGTAGACAACACCCAGCAGGTCAAGCTCAAGCTTAAGAGCGACTACTCCGCTACAGACCCTGATACCGGGCGTATGAAGAACTACGGCAAAAACGTGCAGTTCTACTACACGTACGCGCAGTCCGCAACCGTGGTCAAGGCCGTGCAGAAGGCTGATCCGGTCAAGGGCTGGACGGCGACCATGCAGCAGAGCAGCATTTGGACGTATCTGCTGACCTCGCTGCTGCCGTTCCTCATTATCTTTGGTCTGTTCTGGTTCATGATGAGCCGTATGGGCGGTGCTGGCGGCATGTTCGGTATGGGCGGCAAGAAGAACAGCGGCAAGCTGCTCGAAGGCCAGACCCCGACCACCAAGTTCGCCGACGTGGCCGGCGAAGAGGCTGCCGTGCAGGAAGTCGAGGAAATCAAGGACTTCCTGAAGGATCCGTCTCGTTACAAGGCTTTGGGTGCCCGTATTCCGCGTGGCGTACTGCTGTACGGCCCTCCAGGTACCGGTAAGACGCTGCTGGCACGAGCCATCGCAGGCGAAGCCGGCGTGCCTTTCTACTCCATGGCAGGCTCCGACTTCGTGGAAATGTTCGTGGGTCTTGGCGCCTCCCGTGTGCGCGATCTGTTCGATGAGGCCAAGAAGAACGCTCCGGCCATCATCTTCATCGATGAGATCGATGCCGTCGGTCGTAAGCGTGGCGGTTCCGGTATGAGCGGCGGCCACGACGAACGTGAGCAGACGCTGAACCAGCTGCTCGTTGAGATGGACGGCTTCAATAACGACACCAATCTGATCATCATCGCCGCGACCAACCGCCCCGACGTGCTTGATCCGGCACTGCTTCGCCCGGGCCGTTTCGACCGTCAGGTAGCCGTCGAAGCGCCTGATTTGGAAGGCCGCGAGGCTATTTTGAAGGTGCATGCCAAGGGCAAGCCGTTCGTGCCTGATGTCGATCTGCGTATGATCGCCGTGCGTACGCCGGGCTTCACCGGTGCTGATCTGGCCAATGTGTTGAACGAAGCCGCATTGTTGTGCGCCCGCGCCGGTGCGCAGCTGATCGACAATCGCGCCATCGACGAGGCCATCGACCGCGTGCAGGCGGGGCCGAAGCGCCGTTCCAAGGGCATGGCGCTCGACGAACTGCGCAACACCGCATACCACGAGGGTGGTCACGCGCTGGTGGCAGCTGCCATGAACGATACCGATCCGGTCACCAAGGTCACCATTCTGCCGCGTGGCCGTGCGCTCGGCTACACTGCGGTGATGCCGACGGAAGATCGCTATTCCATGTCGCGTAACCAGCTGCTCGACCAAATGGCATACGCCATGGGTGGTCGTACCGCGGAGGAGGTCGTGTTCCATGATCCGACCACCGGCGCTTCCAACGACATCGAAAAGGCGACGAACATCGCACGTCAGATGGTGCTCGACTACGGCTTCTCCGACAAGTTGGGTGCCATCAAGTGGTCTGATGATGAGCAGAGCGAACTTGGATCGCTGAACCACAAGTATTCCGCACGCACCGCCGAAATCATCGACGAGGAAGTGCTCAAACTGGTGGAAACCGCGCATACTGAAGCGTGGAACGTCATCAACGAGAATCGTGAGATTCTTGATGAGCTTGTACGCCAGCTGCTCGTCAAGGAAACCCTCAACGAAAAGGAACTCGCGGAAATCTTCGCTAATGTCAAGAAGGCGCCGAAACGTGAAGTGTGGCTGAGCGACAGCAAGCGCCCGGATTCCGACATTCCGCCGGTTCCGATTCCCGAATCCCTGAAGAAAAGCGCAGGATTGACCAACTGATGAGTGATACCGAAGCATTCGATACCCTCTTCGACGACAAGGCCCGTGCCGCCCATGCGGCCGGTCCTGTCGGCTATGACGAGGAAGGGGTACGACAGGCAGTGCGCCTGTTTTTAAAATCCATTGGCGAAGACCCGGACCGTGAAGGCCTGCTCGACACCCCAGACCGTATCGGACGTGCCTGCAAGGAGCTGTTCGCAGGCCTTGGACACGGCCCCGAGGAAGTACTGAAAACCAAGTTCAAAGTCGATACCGACGAAATGGTGCTGGTACGCGATATTGAACTCTTCTCGGTATGCGAACACCACCTGTTGCCGTTCCATGGCGTGGCCCACGTTGGCTATATTCCGTCGAACGGCCAAGTGGCGGGCTTAAGCAAGCTTGCACGACTGGTGGAACTGTATGCCCGCCGTCCGCAAGTGCAGGAGCGCCTCACCCAACAGGTGGCCGACGCGCTGATGGAAGGCATCGAAGCACGTGGCGTGATCGTGGTCACCGAATGCGACCACATGTGCATGGCCATGCGTGGCGTGAAGAAAGCGCAATCGCGCACGGTCACATCGGCGGTGCGCGGCTGCATGCGAGACGCGACGACACGAGCCGAAGCCATGAGCCTGATCCTGTCGCAGCATGCGTGAGCGACGCGGCTGCAGCAAGTCGAATCGTAAATAACAATAATCGGATATAGGAGGGGAAGCCGGATGACCATTGATATGAAAGCGATTCATGATAGTGACCGTACGCTGGTGATGGGCGTGCTCAACATTACGGAGGATTCGTTCTCCGATGGAGGGCTGTGGCTCGATCCTGCGAAAGCGAAAGCGCACGGCGAGGCGATGATGAAGGATGGGGCTGACATCATCGACATCGGTGCCGAATCCACTCGCCCCGGAGCCGCCAAACGCGTCAGCGAGGAAGACGAGCAGACCCGCGTGCTAGGTGCCGTGGACGCGCTGATTCCGGAAGGTGCGGTGCTGTCCATCGATACCACGCGCGCATCGGTGGCTCGCATGGCGTTGGAGCATGGTGCGCAGATCATCAACGACGTGTCCGGCGGTCGGCTGGACCGCGAAGTGCCCCATGTGGTGGCCGAACATGCGGAAAGCCTTTACATTGTGCAGCATTGGCGCGGCTGGCTTGCCGGCTCCGCAGGCGACGTGCCTGACGCTGATACATCCGTGTACGCCAATGGCGTGGTGGATGACGTGTATGACGAACTCATGAAGCAGGTCGACGACGTGCTTCAGGCAGGCGTCTCGCCGTCACAGATCATCATCGATCCGGGTCTTGGATTCTCCAAACCGAGCGTCGAACATAACTTCCCGCTGATGGTGGCATTGGAGCGGTTCAACGCCACCGGGTATCCGGTGCTGATCGGAGCCTCGCGCAAACGATTCGTCGGTGCGGCGCTTGCCGATGCCGGTATTGACGAGCCAGACATGGATAGCAAAGACAATGCGACCGCCGCCATCAGCGCCCTGTGCGCCGAACATGGAGCGTGGGCCGTGCGTGTGCAGGACGTGGCAAAAAGCCGCGATGCGGTGGCCATCGGCAACGCGTGGCGTGCTTTCGCCAACGTCTGATACGCGCGGTGGGTGCATACGTTCGTATGCTCTTGACTGCGTAGGCACGGCAACGCCTCACATCACTAAAACCTTGAGATATGCAAAGAAAGGCTGGCATGGATCAGATTCGATTGACTGGCGTTCGCGCGGTCGGCAAACACGGTGTGCTTGATTTCGAACATGAGCGTGCGCAGACGTTCGTCGTCGACGCCACGCTGTTTCTGGATCTTGCGCCAGCCGGGCATTCCGACGATCTGCGGGACACCGTCGATTACGGTGCCATCGCCAAAGGAATAGTCGCCATTATCGAAGGCGATCATGTCGATCTCATCGAAAAACTGGCCGATCGCATTGCCAGCATGATTCTTGAATATCCTGCCGTGGCGCGAACGCAAGTGACCGTGCACAAGCCGAGTGCGCCAATCGTCGTACCATTCGACGATGTGAGCGTAACCGTGGAACGTTCTCGTGAAACAACTTCGGCTGCATCGCAAGTGCATCATGCCATCATTGCCATGGGTGGCAATCAGGGCGATGTAGTGGCCACCTTGCGTGACGCGGTGCGTTCGATCGACGGACTGGCGTCCACTCAGGTTACGGGCATTTCGCCGCTGTACCGTACCGATGCGTGGGGCATGCCCGATGGTACCCCTGAATTCCATAATGCGGTCGTGTCGGTGAATACGCGACTGTCGGCCTTGGAACTGTTGCGCGGATTGCAGCGTATCGAAGCCGAACATGGTCGAGTACGTACCGACCACTGGACCTCACGCACACTTGATTTGGATATCATCGATTTTGACGGTCAGGAAAGCGACGATCCGGACCTGACGCTGCCTCACCCCCGTGCGTGGCAGCGAGCATTCGTGCTGAGACCGTGGCTGGCACTCGAACCCGACGCCGAATTGCAAGGTGAACATGCCGGTTCCGTAGCACAACTTCTGCATGAATCTACCGATCGTGATCATATCGACGAAATCGCCGACGATTGGATGGTCGGAGGCACGATCGACAGCGATCATACCGACCATACTGATACTGAAGAAATCGATGAATCGTATGTGGTGGAAGAACCATATAGTGCAATCGACGCTGCCGATCTTCCGGAAGGCACCGCCGCATCCAAAGCGGCCGCATCGGCATCCGTACAATCCGGTCCCGCATCCCGACGCGCAGTAATCTCGCTGGACAGCCCATCAACCAAGGCCGAACAGCAATTCCGCATGGCCATTGTTGCCTTGGACGGCATCCCTGGCAACCAGGTGGAAGGCATCTCACCGCTCTACCATGTGAGCCAACTTGATGGACTTCCCGACAAGATGGCTGCGGTGATGCAGATTTCCACACGCATGGGAGCCCGCGATCTGATCGAAACGCTAGGCAATGTGGAAGCCTCAATCAGCGGCGACCTTGATCTCGACCTGATCGACATGGAAGGCGTGACATGCGATGAGCCTGACTGCAAGGTGCCTTGGCCCACCGCGCGCAACCATGCCGCAGTGCTCGCGCCATGGCTCGATATGGATCCTGATGCGCGACTGGGCAAGGATCCGGTATCATTTCTGTTGGCCATGGCCCCCGATACCGCGCAGGTAGGATTGCTGACCGACAATTGGATTATCGGAGGTGAGCTGTGAAGGCACGCAGAACCCCTTGGTGGTACTACGTTCTCGCCGCCGCATTAGGAGTGCTCGCTGGTATTGGCTTGGCGAAATACGGTGAGATTTCAGGACTACCGCTCGTGGGCGCTCCATGGATCGTGCCTGTGGTACTGGCGATTTTGGGACTCGTCGTGCTGTATATGGCATTGCAGATCCACAAATACACCAGCACGGATCCCGAAAAACGCGTGCAGTTGAAACCGTTGGACCCGCAGAAAGCATTCGCCACACTGGTGTCATGCAAGGCGTTGGGTGTTGCCGGAGCGGCGTTGGCCGGTTGGTACGGAGGGCAGCTCATCATGAGCCTGCCACATGGTGAGGCGACGTTCTACAGTCAGGCCATTCTCGAATGCGCGATCGCGGCAATCGTATGCATCGCTGACATGATCATCGGCATTGTGGGGGAGTGGTTGTGCCAAATCCCACCAATCGACGGTCCGGAAAGCCCGAAAATGAAAACGGCCACGCAACGAAACCGTTACGCGGCCGCGGCAACCAAATCGGCAACCCAAACGAAAGCCTGATTGTCCTTATTTCTTCAAATCCTCCTCAGGAACACGAATCATCGCCTCCTGAGTCATGCAGGCAACAAGCTCGCCATCCTGCGTGTATACCTTCGCCTGCCCCAAGCCACGGCCGTGAGCCGCGGTAGGCGTATCCTGCACATACAAATGCCACTGATTGATGTCGATATCGCGATACCACCACATCGAATGATCGATCGAAGCGAACGAAATGCCAGGCGTGGCAATACTTAACCCGGCACGACGCAACACCGGCTCCAGCATCACCTGATCGCAACCCATAGCCAACATCGCACGATGCATGACCTGCGGAACGTCAACCGTGCCGTCGGCCTTCATCCACACCATCTGCTTGCCGGAATCGTTACTGGCGCTCTTCTTATCGGCACCCAGCATGATCGTGCGCGTCACATGACGAATGTCGAACGGCGACTTTTCCGCATAGTATTTGGCATACGAAGACTTTTCGGCAAACGGCTCCATCAGCTGCTTCGCACTGGTCAACGTTTCCGGCTCCGGCACGCCTTCCGGCATGGGGTCGGCGAACTCAATGCCATCCTGACCCTGCTCCTGGAAGCTGGCGATGGCCGTCAGAATCGAACCCTGAGCCTGCGTGACATTCACGCGACGAGCGGAGAACGAGCGGCCGTCACGCAGATTCTCCACATCGAAAAGCAAATCCTGACGAATATCGCCGGCGGAAATGAAATAGCCATGAATCGAATTCGGCAGACGAGATGGCGGAACCGTTTTGGATGCGGCCATCATGGCCTGCGCGATCACCTGACCGCCGTACACGCGGCCAGTGGGGAAATACAGGCTTTCGCCATTCACATATGTGTGGTTGCGGTACGTGGAAGGCGTGCCCAGCTGAAGCACCTTCGCCAACCGTTGTAACGGAGTTATTGCTGTCTGCGCTGTCTGTGTCATAACGGGCCTCGATTCTTTGAGTCGCATACGATAAACGCTTCGTTCTGGAAACGAGTCTACGCAAAGGCGGTAAATTTCGCCGGATTGTTTTGTAACGAATGCGTGAGAAGCGTGAACGGTAGGTAATCGTCAAACGATTCACATACGGTAAAGCGCCGCACTTCGTAACGAAGCACGGCGCTTTACTGAAATACGGGGTTAATCGGCCCTGCAATTACGGACTTGCTTTGCAAGGCTCATTGTTGCCTTCGTTCGGCTGTCGCCTCACTCAGACTAAGCCTACAGACAGTCCACAGGACTGTCTGCTTAACGGCTTAGCGCGTCAGTTTGCGATGGAGACGGTGGGGGCGAGCCGCGTCTTCGCCGAGACGAGCGACACGGTTCTCCTGATAGGCCTGGAAGTTGCCTTCGAACCAGTACCACTTGGCCGGGTTCTCATCATCGCCTTCCCATGCAAGAATATGCGTGGCCACACGGTCGAGGAACCAACGGTCGTGAGAAATCACCACAGCGCAGCCCGGGAAGCCAAGCAGTGCGTTTTCAAGCGATTCAAGAGTTTCGACATCAAGATCGTTGGTCGGTTCGTCGAGCAGCAGCAGGTTGCCGCCCTGCTTCAGAGTCAAAGCAAGATTCAGACGATTGCGTTCACCACCGGACAGCACGCCGGTGAGCTTCTGCTGGTCGGAACCCTTGAAGCCGAAGGACGCCACATACGCGCGGGTCGGCACTTCAACGCCGGCAACCTCGATGAAGTCAAGACCGTCAGACACGGCCTCCCACAGGTTCTTATTCGGGTCAAGGCCAGCACGATTCTGATCCACATAGCTGATCTGCACGGTCTCGCCGATCTTCAACGAGCCAGACGTCAACGGTTCAAGGCCAACGATGGTCTTGAACAGGGTGGACTTACCCACACCATTCGGGCCGATCACACCAACAATGCCATTACGCGGCAGCGTGAAGCTCAGATCGTCGATCAACACACGGTCGCCGAACGCCTTGTGAATATGCTCGGCTTCCAGCACGGTAGAGCCCAAGCGCGGGCCGGCCGGAATCTGAATCTCGGAGAAGTCAAGCTTCTTGTTGTTGCGTGCCTCCTGCTCCATCTGGTCGTAACGCTCCAGACGAGCCTTGTTCTTGGCCTGACGGGCCTTCGGCGAAGAGCGCACCCAATCAAGTTCGCTCTTCAGACGCTTGGCGAGCTTGGCATCCTTGGCGCCCTGGATCTCCATACGCTTGGCCTTGGTCTCCAAATACGTGGTGTAGTTGCCCTTATACGGGTACAGCTGACCACGGTCGACCTCGCAGATCCACTCGGCCACGTTATCCATGAAGTAACGATCGTGGGTAACGGCGATGACGGCACCCTTGTACTGGTGCAGGAACTGCTCCAACCACAGAATCGACTCGGCGTCAAGATGGTTGGTAGGCTCGTCGAGCAGCAGCAGATCAGGAGCCTCAAGCAGCAGCTTGCACAATGCCACACGACGGCGTTCACCACCGGAGCATACCGTTACCGGAGTATCCGGATCCGGGCACTGCAGAGCATCCATAGCCTGCTCAAGCTGAGAATCAAGATCCCAACCATTTGCAGCGTCAATATCGTTCTGCAGCTTGCCCATCTCATCCATCAAAGCATCGAAATCGGCATCCGGATTGGCCATTTCCTCGCCAATCTGGTTGAAACGAGCCACCTTTTCAGCGATCTCACCGAACGCCATCTTGATGTTCTCGCCAACAGTCTTGGTGTCATCCAGCGGCGGTTCCTGCTGCAGAATGCCGACGGTATAACCCGGAGTCAAAGAAGCCTCGCCATTAGACACGGTGTCGAGTCCGGCCATGATCTTCAACAGCGTGGACTTACCCATGCCGTTCGGGCCAACAACGCCAATCTTCGCGCCCGGCAGGAAGCTCAAAGTCACGTCATCGAGAATCACACGGTCGCCGTAAGCCTTGCGGGCCTTGATCATCTGGTAAATGAATTCAGCCAATGTTGTGTTCCATCCTTAAGAAACGTTGGAATTCCAGCGTGTTGCATGAGCGGTCAACGGAAACTCAATCAAGGATTCCGGAACGCAACCCACGCACAATACCATGCATAATTATCCCATACCCCATCTACACGGCGGTATGGGCGAAAGTCGTGCGCTCAGGCAGTAAGCGGAAGCAGCAGATGCTTATGCAAAGCAGGACGAACGATATTGTCGAAATCGCCAGATTCCGGGCATTGAATCGCAACAACCAAACCCTGCTTCGGTAAAATCGTAGTGATCTGACCGTACGCACCATCCGCACGATATGCCCCCTCATAAGGCGACATCCAGAACTGATAGCCATAACCGCACGTCCAAATATTGCTATACGGAGTGTCGATTTGTTTGCCGGAAGCCTGCTTGACCCACGATTCGCTGACAATGCGCGTGCCATGCCAAGTGCCATCATTCAAATAGACCTGGCCAAGTTTCAACATATTCGCAAGCTACAGGCAGCTAGATGATAGTGGCTAGATGATAGTGCCTTCGCAATGATCGATCTCATGCTGGATGATCTGCGCGGTAAAGCCAGTGAACGTGGCGTGGCGTTCGCGGAACCTGCGGTCCTCATACGTCACCTCGATGCGCTGGTATCGCAACGTATGGCGCTCGCCGTTGAGGGACAGACAGCCTTCGGAAGCGTCGTAGGCACCGTCCTGCGCGGTGATGCGAGGATTGAACATGACGGTGATACGGCCACCCAAATCCTCGTCCACAAACGCGATGATGCGTTTGGGCATGCCGATCATATTGGCCGCCATGCCCACGCAGCCATTGCGATGCGTGTCAAGCGTGTCCTTCAAGTCCTGTGCCACGGCTAAATCCGCTTCGGTGTTTTCGGCCTCGACGGACGGTTGGCTCAAAAACGGGATAGACGTCATGATTTCACGCTGCATGTGGTGCTTCCTCTCGCTGGTTCCTTTGCTGGTCTGCCAACATTGTATGGCGTTATTGTGCGACGCCGTACGGCGATGGAACGGATGACCGGTTCGCGCCTATCCATTTACGAAATGTCTCATGGCGATTTTGAAATGTGGGACCGCAATCGACGTAATATGCTTGGAACCATGGATGACATGCCTCAATATCGGAAATACATGACGCAGGCGCTGGAACTGGCCCATAAGGGAGCCGGTTGGGTGAATCCGAATCCGTTGGTCGGCATGGTGGTGGTTCGCGACGGCGAGATTCTCGCAGCCGGATACCACGACCGCTACCGCGGACCGCATGCGGAACGCATGGCCTTCGACTACGCCGACAAGCATGGTATTGACATGCGTGGAGCCACGGTCATCGACACTCTCGAACCTTGTTGCCATGTCGGATCGCAGCCGGCATGCACCGATCTAATTCTTTCGCACGGCATAACGCGCGTCGTGGTCGGTTCGATCGATCCGAATCCCATCGTGGCCGGCAAAGGACTTCGCATTCTTGAGGAAACCGGTGTGGAAGTGGTATATGACGTGATGCGGGCGGAATGCGACGCCATCAATCGCCATTTCTTCCACTACATCACCACAGGAATGCCGTACATTGTGGATGGCAGAAAACATGCGGAGGAATCTGATGCCGAATACGCTGTACGTCGACGCGGGCTATATGACACGTATGCGGCGGTGTTGGGTATATGTCCGACTGGTGGCCGTGCGGGTGTCCCGGGTAATTCGAACGGTACGGAAGGATCGGTGGGAAGTGCCGCACGCCTTCCGGGTCGGACGGATCAGGTGGATGTTCCGGATGGTGCCTTTGCCCATTTCGACGGGCCGGTCCAAGCTGTGGATGCTAACGAGGTGGTGGTCGGAAGGCACAAGCCGTTGCATCTCGACATCCGTGCGCTCGCCGATACGGAACCCGACGAATGGCTGCGCGAACTCGGCCGCCGCAAAATCGATAGCCTCGTCGTCGATGATGATGACGTTTTCGAAATGCTGTCTTCGATCTGACGGAAAAGGTGATATGTCTATGCCGTGTTTTCAGTTTGAAATGTCCTATATGTGGCAGTTTTTGGCATTTCAGAAAAATGATTTCCGTTATATGTGGCAGTCTCCCAAGGAAAATCTCGTCTAGGGGGTACTGATTGGGGTCTTTTGAAGCTTGAAACCAGTCTGGTCTGCCACATATAGCGGTTTTGGTTTGTCCGGGGATGGCAAATCTGCTACATATAGTGGCTTTCAGATGAGAATCTTTCTGCTTCCATTGGCGAGAGACGTTATGCGGATGTGTATCCTTCCCGAGGGCATTCTTTGACAGAGCATGATGGGCTTGCTTAATCGTTGGCTCATCCGGTCGGCCACGCGTTGCGCGAGTGCCCGTTCCTCGAAGTCGTTCATAAGGTTTTCGGCGGTCACTTGAATGTATGCCCAACCGTCATCTTCTAAGGCTTCACGTCTCTTGCTGTCGGCGAGCCATTGGCCGGCATGATGTCTTCCGTCGTATTCGATGGCCACTTTTATATCTGGATAGGCCATATCCAAAAGCGCGATTTTCCCATTGTTCAGTCGAACCCTCCAGTTGACTTTCGGACATGGTAGCCCATTGCGAATCAGAGCAATCCTGCAACGGCTTTCCTGCGAGGAATCCGTGCCTTCGCGCATGAACTGTAACGCATGTTGCATTTTTCTGATTCCTCGGATGGGACGTTGTCTATTCGCATTCGCGTAGTTGCTGAAATCTTTGAGCCGTTCCAGATATTCATGGAAGTCGTCAATGCAGACTTGGGGAAAACGTTGGTTCCTTCTTAGCATTGAATCGCCAAGCGTTATCAGTTCTTCTTGGGGAAGCCGATTCGCGTGCATTGCCCATGTGGTTACTGGATCCGTATGGCGAATCTTGCCATAATGCGTAGCGGTTTCGATGATTGGTCCTGTCCACAGTTCAAATTGGACGTTTTGAAGATGCGTGCGTGCGTTGTTATCTGTGGCAAGGGCATGCAGAGAAGACAGCATTTGCTGATCGGGATATCTTGGCATCTCGGTTCTTTGCAGGCATAATGCCGTGCTGTGTGTAAACACTAGCTGCTTACCGGTTCGTTGCTGCGCCGCAAGGCATTGTTCGATGGTACGCGCCCGCAGCTGCGCGAGACTCTCAGAATATTGTGCTCCATTGTCCATGGAGCAAGAATAAAGGGATTGGTCGGTCTCTGTCCATCCGCATTCGAAAAACAGTGGATAAGTGGATAACCGAGGTTATGCGCAAAATAATGTGGATAAACAGTCGGCCGCCGGCATGCCTGATTGAGACGAACGTGCGCTGCTGCGCTGCTGCGGGATACCATGGCACGGGTAGAATATCACGTTGAAATGAGGATGTATGGGCGAGCCGTGTGTGATTGAAAACGTGTGTTTCGTAGGTTCGGATAAGCCGGTCGACATTGCTGTCGGTCACGGGCGAATAGCTTCGGTGCGACCTTCGGAAAGGCCAACGGATGCTGCTTCGAAGATATGGGTGATTCCCGGATTGTGGGACTGCCACACGCATTTCACGCAGTGGTCGTACACGTTGGGACGGCTCGATCTGATTGATGCACGCAGTGCCGGCGAAGCGCTCGACATGTTGCGTCGACACTTGGAGGAGCGTCGTGAAAGCGGCACACTCGACCCGAACCAATATGTGGTCGGCATGCGCTTCCGGCATTCCCTGTGGTCCGATGACGCCCAGCCGACCCTGGCCGCGATCGATGCGGCGGCGGGAGAACAGCCGGTGGCGCTGTCAAGTGCCGATATGCATTGCGGTTGGGTGAACTCTGCCGCCGCGCGCAAGCTTGGCGTAGATGTGGACGAATCCGGACTCGTCGGCGAGCTTGAGTGGTTCGACGCCTACTGCAAGCTGGACAAAGGACCTGGTGCGGCCAATGAGCTGATGCATCTGTTGCGCAACGCCGAACACGACGCTGCGAGCAAAGGCGTGGTCGGCGTGCGCGACTATGAGATGGCGGAGAACATCGACACGTGGATTAGCCGATTCTCGCAAGGGCTTGATGGTCTGCGTGTCGAGGCTGGCATATATCCCGGGAGACTCCGGCAAGCCATCGACAATGGCTGGCACACCGGAGACGAATTGCCCGGAAGTCATGGTTTGGGTCACGTCGGCGCGATGAAGATGATCTCCGATGGCTCGCTCAACACCCGTTCCGCCTACTGTTCCATGCCATATTCGGGCATCAGACCGGAAACCTACGGCACATTGAGCTATGCCCCTGAGCAAATCGAGTCGTACATGCGACTCGCCGTCGAACATGGCTTCGACATCGCCTGTCATGCCATCGGCGATGAAGTGAACACCATTGTGCTTGATTGTGCCGAACGTACCCATGCGCATGGTTCCATTGAGCATGCCCAAATGCTCAAGGAGTGCGACATTCCGCGACTCGCGCAACTGGGACTTGCCGCAAGCATCCAACCGCAGCACGCCATGGACGATCGTGACGTCATCGCGCGATTCTGGGGCACCCCCGCCGGAATCCCCTACGCATTCAATAGTCTGCATAAGGCGGGGACCAAACTGCTCATGGGGTCGGATGCGCCGGTCGCGCCGCTGGATCCATGGCTGGCCATCTCCGCGGCGGTATTCGGTACGGAAAGTTCCGACCGCGAGCCTTTCCAGCCTGAGCAGTGCCTTGATTTTGAAACGGCGCTCGCTTCGTCCACCGCGGTCGGACGCGCGGCTTTGCGGGACGCAGACGCGGCCGATTTGGTGCTTCTGGACTGTGATCCGAGCATAATCGATTCTCCGGAGGCCATGCGTGCCATGCCCGAGCATGTGCTTGGCACTATGCTTGCCGGTCGCTGGACGTACCAACAGGCTGAATGAAAACCGTTATGTGTGGCAGATTCCACGGTGCTGGAAAAGTCAAAATCGCTATATGTGGCAGACCTGAGATTTCTTAACGGGATTTTTCTATAGATTTATAACCCCGAATGTAGTGTGAATCTGCCGCATATAGCGCAAATCGGATTTTGAAGATGCCTTAATCTGCCACATATAAGGGATTTCAGATGATTGGTGTGCCCGTGCAAGATGAGTATGGCGTGCGAGTCCACTCGGATAGGAGGAAGACCGCACCTCTGAGTGGGGGATACGGCCTTCCTGATGTGATTTTGAGTGAGAATCACTGCACAGCGGCGAGAGCCTGATCGAGATCCGTGATGATGTCGTCGGCGTTTTCGATGCCGCAGCTCAGGCGCACCAGGTCAATGCCAACGCCTGCTTCGACGAGCTGCTCCTCGGTGAGCTGACGGTGCGTGGTGCCTGCCGGGTATAGGGTGCAGCTGCGCGCGTCGGCCACATGTGTGGCGATGGACACCATCTTCAGGTGGTCGAGGAACGCGGACACCTTTTCGCGGCCGCCCGGCACGCCGAAGGAGATAACGCCGCAAGTGCCGTTCGGCATGTACTTTTCAGCCAGCGCATGGTACTTGTCTTCCTCAAGGCCTGGGAAGCTCACCCAGCTGACGCGCGGATCGGCGCTTAGCCACTGCGCCACCTTGAGCGCGTTCGCGCAATGGCGTTCCATACGCACGCCCAGCGACTCCAGATGCATGCCCATAATCCACGAGTTGATAGGCGCCGGCGTGGAGCCGAAATCGCGCATGAGCTGTGCGGTGGCCTTGGTGATGTAAGCGGCCTTGCCGAAGTCCTTGGCATAGGTCACGCCATGGTAGGAGTCGTCCGGCGTGGTGAGTCCAGGGAATTTCTCCGCATGCGCCATCCAGTCGAAGTTGCCGGAATCCACGATCGCACCGCCCACGCAGGAGCCGTGACCGTCCATATATTTGGTGGTGGCGTGCGTGACGATATCCACGCCATACTGGAACGGTCGGCAATTGACGGGCGTCGGGAACGTATTGTCGACGATCAGCGGTACGCCGTGACGATGCGCCGCGTTCGCGAACTTTTCGAAATCAAGCACGATGAGTGCCGGATTGGAGATGGATTCGCCGAAGACCGCCTTGGTGTTCGGCTGGAATGCCGCTTCGAGCTCTTCTTCGGTGCATTCCGGGCTTACGAACGTGCATTCGATGCCCATTTTGCGCATGGTCACGTTGATGAGGTTGAACGTGCCGCCGTAGATTGCGGAGGATGCGACGATGTGGTCGCCGTTGTTGCAGATGTTGAACAGTGCGAAGAAGTTCGCCGCTTGGCCGGATGAGGTCAGCATTGCGGCCGCGCCGCCTTCCATTTCACAGATTTTCGCGGCGATGGTGTCGTTGGTTGGATTCTGCAGTCGAGTGTAGAAGTATCCGGATTCGGATAGGTCGAACAGTCGGCTCATCTGTTCGCTTGACTTGTATTTGAAGGTTGTCGCCTGAATGATCGGGGGAGTGCGGGATTCGCCGTTGCCGGGCTGGTAGCCTCCCTGCACGCAGATGGTGTCGACGTTTTTGCTCATGGATTCCTTCTTTCGATTGCGCGCTTCGTTGCGTAGCGCTGCGATGCAACAAACATGTTTACCTTATCACTGAGTTGACAATTGACTATTTTTCAATGGAAACGCCGAATAGTTCACTGAATTGACAAACTTAGGAAGTTGATTTTATTATGTACATCAAGACAGGCGGGAAGCCGCTTGAACAGGAAAAGCAAGGTCTTACGAAAGTAAAAACCAATAGCAAAGGAGCAACCCATGGGTCTGTGGGATATCGAAAAGATTCCGTATGTCGGTCGCGAAAAGGGACCGCAGGAGGGTCTGGCTTTCCATTATTACGATGCCGACAAGGTTGTTGCCGGCAAGAAGATGAAGGACTGGCTGCGTTTCGGCGTCGCTTGGTGGCACACCTTCGATCAAGAGCTGGTCGATCCGTTCGGTACTGGTACCGCCCAGCGTCCGTGGTACGGCAAGTACTCCAATGCTGAGGATGAGGCCTTGGCCAAGGTCGACTACGCCTTCGAGTTCTTCCAGAAGCTCGGCGTTGAGTACTTCTGCTTCCACGATCGCGACATCGCTCCGGAAGGCGATACCCTGCGCGAGACCGACAAGAATTTGGACAAGGTCGTCGACAAGATCGAAGAGAACATGAAGTCCACCGGCATCAAGCTGCTGTGGAACACCTCCTCTCTGTTCACCAACCCGCGCTTCGTGTCCGGCGCCTCCACCTCCCCGTTCGCCGACATCTACGCCTACGCCGGTGGCCAGCTGAAGCACTCCTTGGAGATCGCAAAGCGCCTGGGGGCCGAGAACTACGTGTTCTGGGGCGGCCGTGAAGGCTACGAGAACCTGTGGAACACCCAGATGAAGCGCGAGCAGGAGCACATGGCCAAGTTCTTCCACATGTGCCATGACTACGCGAAGGAAATCGGTCTGGACGCCCAGTTCCTGATTGAGCCGAAGGCCAAGGAGCCGACGATGTTCCAGTACGACTTCGACGCCGCCACCGCCATCAACTTCCTGCGCACCTATGATTTGATGGACGTTTTCAAGCTGAACCTGGAAGGCAACCACGCCAACCTGGCCGGCCACACCTATCAGCACGAGATCCGCACCGCCCGCGAGGCCGGCGTGCTCGGCTCCTTGGACGCCAACCAGGGCGACAAGCTCATCGGCTGGGATATGGATGAGTTCCCGACCGACCTGTACGAGACCTCCACCGTCATGTGGGAAGTCCTCTCCGAAGGCCAGATCGGCCCTCACGGCGGCTTGAACTTCGATGCCAAGCCGCGTCGTACCTCCTTCACCGCCGAGGACCTGTTCCGCTCCCACATCGCCGGCATGGATTCCTTCGCGGCCGGCCTCCTGGTCGCGGCCAAGATGCACGAGGACAAGGTCATCGAGAACCTGCAGGCCGAGCGCTACAGCTCCTTCGATTCCGGCATCGGCGCGACCGTCGAGAACGGTACCGCTTCGCTGGCTTCCCTCGAAGAGTACGCTCTGGATATCCCGCAGTCCAAGCTCATCGAGGCCACCAAGTCCGATCACCTCGAGTCCGTCAAGGCTACGATCAACAACTACATGATCGACGCCCTGGCCGAGGCGTGAGCCGAATAGGGAGTTTCCGTTAGGACTCCTGATTCATCGCTGGATCAAGCAGTGAGGCTCGACTGTGACAGAGCCGGATGTGGTGTGCCGAAGCGTCGGCGTTCCGGCACGCCACTCATCTTTCTTTCCTTCTTCCTAGAATTTCCTTCGCATGCAAGTCGTCTGCCGATTATGTCGCCGGTGGGCGGCTTGTTTGCGTTTTTGGGCCAAACGAAAGTTTCGATTATTCGCAATGATGCGATGCACACGAACGTTTCCGAATGAGGTGTACTTATGACCGCGACGATTACCATTGCCAATCCCATTCTTCGTGGAATGCATCCTGATCCAAGTTGGATTTGGGATGATGGTCTTCGACAAATCGTGCTTGTGACCTCCACCTTTGAACTGGTTCCAGGCTTGCCTATTTACGTTTCTGAGGATATGGCCCACTGGAAGCATGTGTCGAATGCGATAGACGAGGGTATGGCAAGACGCCTGCTCATACCCTTCGTGGATGACTCTGGCGGTGTTTATGCGCCTACGCTACGTAGGATTCATGGCAAATATGTGATTGCCTGCACCATCGCCCGTCTCAATGACCGAAACGCCATGGAAGGCGGGTGTTCGGAAAGCGAGCTGATGCGGTTCCGGGCGGCGGCAGGCAATTTCGTTCTTGAGGCGGATTCGATTGGGGGGCCTTGGCGTGGCCCGTTCTGGATTGAGGGGGCCGAGGGCATCGATCCGGACATATTCGAGGATGGTGACGGTAACGTGTATTGGACCCAGACCCGTCCTGCGGCCAGTCCGCAATGGGAAGGCCAGACCGAGGTCTGGACCCAACGCATCGATCCGGAGACTTGGACTTTCGTCGATGACGGTCTTCCGGCGGGATCGGGTAAGACGATAATCTGGCGTGGGTACGGTGTGGAGGCGGTGTGGGCTGAGGCGCCGCATCTCTATCGCGTGGGCGATTATGTGTATCTGATGACCGCCGAGGGTGGTACTAGCTTCGAACATAGCGAGATGGCCATGCGCATCTATGCGCCGCATGGACTGCTTCGGGCGTTCGACGCCTACGAGAGGGACGCGTCCGAAGCGGGCGAACGCATTCCGCAGGTTCGCGACGGGGAACGCTGTTATCTTGGCATGGATGTCCGTGCCTTCCACGCAGATAAGAAGAATCCGATTCTCACCCACCGGCATCTGGGCTTGTCGGAGCCACTGCAATGCGTGGGACATGCCGACCTGTTGCTTCATCCGGAACTGGGATGGTGGATAGTGTGCCTCGGCGTGAGGGAAACACGGGGGGAGAACGACGGCGAATTGCTGAGCTATCTGGGGAGGGAGAGCTTCGTCACCCCGGTGTCCTGGGAGCATAATCCTGCCGATTGGAAGCTGGACGGCAACGGCACGTTATCCACGCATAAGGGCGACCCCGGATGGCCGGTGACCTGCGCGGGTCTTGGCCGTCTGCCCGACGAGATTACGGTTACCATCGATGGCGGTGACATTGCCATCGAGCTTGGGACCAAGTCTTCGTCTGCCGATGATATGAAACCTGTTCTGATGGATGTGACGGACGATTCGACGGATTATGTGGTGGTGCGTGACGAACGTGACGTTAGATACCGAAGAATAGCGGCATTGCCGACGCTTATGCCGATCCCTGCATCCGGTTCTTTGATGGTCAGGCAGAATTCCACGCATTACGCGGTGTTTTCGATGCGTGGCGCGGATGTGCGTTACGAGACGGTGGATGGAGGCGATTCGCAAGCCGGTTCCGTCGCTGCCATGCGGGCTGATGGTACGCGTCCGGCAGTGCTTTTCGATGACAATCATTTGTCGATCATCATGGCTGGCGGGCATGGTTCGGTTGATTCGTCGACGTTCGTGCGTCAGGGGCAGGTCCTGCTGAGTGTCGACGCTCGCTTCCTCAGCACCGAACGGGCCGGCGGATTCGTCGGCTGCATGGCCGGCTTCATGGCATAGGGTCTGCGGAGTCCCGGGACGGTTCGCTGCCAGTGTTCCGACGGATCATCCTTGTAACGAGTCGAAAATGGGTCGAGGGCTAGAAGCGTGGCGTTCTCCCTCCAACCGCGCCTGTGCGGTTTGCCTCGTTGGTCAACCCTCGAATTGCCGTGTGCTGTTGCGCACCACCAAGGATGTCGGCATGATGATGCGTGGTTGAAGCACATCGTCGGTGGACAACGCTTTGACCAGCATGCGTACGGCGGCTTTTGCCATGTCTTGGAGCGGCTGTCGTACGGTGGTCAGTGCCGGGCCAAGGAACGCGGCGGTCTGCACGTCATCGAATCCGACCACGGATAAATCTTCGGGAATGCGCAGTTCCAGTTGCCTTGCTGCCTCGTAGACACCCATTGCCTGTAGATCGCTGCCGGCGAAGATTGCGGTCGGACGGTTGTGTCGTTCCAGTAGTGAGATGGCCTGCGCGTAACCGCCGGAAGTGGTGAAATCACCTTCGGTGATGAGCTCGGGGTCGGCTCCGATTCCATGCTCCGCAAGCGCTGATGTGTATCCGTCCAGCCGTGCCTTGGAACACATCATCTCCTCCGGTCCGGTGATGATGCCTATGCGGGTATGTCCGAGTGCGAGTAGGTGCCGGGTGGCGATTACGCCTCCGGTCCAGTTGTCCGCCTGCACTGACAACGTGTCTGGGTCCGGGTTGCCGAATGGATCGAACAAGACGAAGGGGATGCCTCTGGAATGGAGTTTGTTTCGTTCGATGCGTGTCAAGCTTGAGAAGACGAGGATGGCGCCATCAGCCTGTCTGCGCAGCATGTTGTCTATCCAAGACGAATCCGGGTGCTGTCGATTGCCTCCCTCGGTGGTGATGACGCTCAGATCATGTAGCTTGGCTTCGCGAATGGCGCCACGCAACACTTCGAGAGCCCAGACGTTGTCGAAATCCTGGAACACGATTTCAATGATTCGTTGGCTTTTTGCGCTGGTTGCTTTACGGGAATATCCGTATCGTTTCAACACCGCGTTGATGGATTGCCGAGTCGCTTCGGAAACGTCGGCTCTGCCGTTGAGCGCTTTGGACACGGTGGAGAGTGAATAGCCGGTTTCCTTGGCGATGTCGGACAGTCGTACTGAGGTTTTCCTGGTTGTATTGCGCATGAGTCACCCCTTCTCTTTATTCTCATCATATCCGAAAATGCAAACGAAAGTTTCGGTTTGTGATTTTCGAAACTTTCGACATGTTGATAATGTTTTAAAACGTTGAAATTTCAATGAAAGCAATTAGTTCTTCGATTTTACTAAAAACTTGATTTTGCGTGATTTGTTTTGATACCCTAGGGGTGCAACGAAAAACGAAATGGAAACTTTCGAAAGGGAATCAAAGGTTGATTTCCTGTCTGACATGGAATCCGCGGCAGTATCTGCTACAGCCGCATTTCCCGATTCGGTCCACTCGGAGGCATTTCCATCGTTGCCATCATTCGCCGATGATGATTTGGTTAACAAGGAGGAGACAATGAAGTTCAAGACCATTGCAGCTGCCACCCTCGCAGTGGCGACCATGCTGGGCATGGGCGCCTGCGGTTCCAGCACCAGCGCCAAGGATGACAAGACCATCACGTTCTGGCATAACGCCACTGCCGGTGACGGTAAGCAGTATTGGGAAGACATGGCCGCGGCCTTTGAGAAGAAGACCGGCGTCAAGGTGGAAATCCAGGCTATTCAGAACGAGGACTTTGAAGGCAAGCTGACCACCGCCATGCAGGATCCTGCCTCTGGACCGGACGTATACATGGCCCTTGGCGGTGCGAAGACCAAGGACATGATCGATGCTGGCCAGGCCATGGACCTTACCGACAAGATCAGCGACACCGTCAAGACGCAGATGAAATCCTCCTTGAAGTCCATCACTTATGATGGCAAGGTCTATGGCGTTCCGGTCACTGTCCAGCCTGGTGGCATCTGGTATTCCAAGGATCTGTTCAAGCAGGCCGGCATCGATGTCGCACCGACTACCTTCAGCGAGCTGAAGACCGATGTGCAGAAGCTGCGTAGCGCTGGCATCGAGCCAATCGCCCTCGGCGGCAAGGACGCTTGGCCGGCCGGTCACTGGTACTACTGGCTGTCCCTGCGTGAGTGCTCCCCGAAGGCCTATGCCAAGGGCGTCAATGACAAAGACTTCTCCGATTCCTGCTGGACCAAAGCTGGCGACGACCTAAAGGATCTGTTGGACTCGAACGCCTTCAATGAAGGATTCCTCACCACCACAGCCCAGCAGGGCGCAAGTTCCTCAGCCGGTCTGCTGGCCAACCATAAGGCCGCGATGGAACTTATGGGTACTTGGGAGCCTGGCGTAGTCAAAGATCTGACCCCGGATAAGAAGCCGATGGCTGATCTTGGCTTCTTCGCCTTCCCGACCGTTGATGGCGGCAAAGGCAAGGAAGGTGCTCTGATGGGTGCCTCAACCGGCTTCTCTGTCAACCCTGAGGCTCCGGACGCCGCCGTCGATTTCGTCAACTTCATGGCCGAGAAATCGAACCAGGAGAAATACGCCACTGCCTTCAGCACCATTCCGGCCTCCGTTGAAGCCTATGGTGCGGTCACCGATGAGAACCTCAAGGACATCATCGACGCTATGAACAAGTCCGATGACATGCAGCTGTGGATGGATACCGCTCTCGGCGGAAATATTGGCAACGCTCTTAATTCCGGAGTGGTGAATCTGCTTTCCGGACAGGGGACTTCCGCCGATATCGTCAAGGCGATGAAGGACGCAGCGTCCAAGGGCTGATAGTGAACATGGCTGGTTGACGGCCAAAGGAGGGTGGATAGACAGATCTTCATCTGCCCTCCTTCCTATTCGAGAAACGTATCTGGTAGTGGAGAAAACCATGTCAAGTACAAGCAAAGACGCGGTGACGCTGCGCGCTAAGCGGTCCAAGAAACCGTCCGATGGCAAAATGCGTCGTAATGTTGAGATTTTCGTACTGTCCGCACCTGCGATTCTTCTGTTCGTCTGCTTTGTGATTCTGCCTATCGTCTTGGGTGCTTATTACGGCTTCTATCAGTGGAAGGGCTACGGACTTCCCTCCAAGACAGGTAAATTCGTCGGTTTCCAGAACTACATCACAGCGCTTAAGGATCCCGCGTTCCAGGCGGCGATCTTGCATACCTTCGAAGTCGTGATCGGCTCGTTGGTCATCCAGGCTCCGCTCGCCATCCTGTTCGCATTGCTGCTGAATCAGAAGTTCAAGGGGCGTGGTCTCATCCGCACCCTCATCTTCGTGCCGTATGTCGTTTCCGAGGTCATCGTCGGCACCGGATGGAGCCTGTTGCTGCAGAAGAAAGGCGCGATCAATGAGATTCTGTCCAACTTCGGCATCAACGGTCCCGATTGGCTGGCTGATCCGAAGATCGCCATCTGGACGCTGCTGTTGCTGATCAGCTGGAAATACGTCGGTTTCGCCGTAATTCTGATGCTCGCCGGCATGCAATCCATCCCCGATGAACTGTATGAAGCGGCCAAAGTGGATGGAGCGAGCTTCTGGCAGATGCAAAGGAGCATCACGCTGCCGCTGCTTGCCCCGACATTGCGAATCTGGGTATTCCTTTCCATGATCGGATCCCTGCAGCTCTTCGATCTGGTTTACATCGTGTGGGGCAAGTACGTGTCCACCACTGCAGGAGTGTCCACCATGGCCACCTATATGGTGCGCGAAGGCCGTGGGGCCGGCAATTACGGTTATGGTTCCGCGGTCGCTTTGATCATCTTCGTGATTTCTTTGGTCATCGCGCTTGTCTATCAGAAGTTCGTGCTGAACCGTGATCTAGACGGTGCCGTTACCGAGCGGAAGGAAGCCGAGAAGCGCGCGGCGAAGCGCGCAAGGGAAACGCAGCGTCGTGAGGCCGCTGCTCTGGCAAGTGAGGTGAAGTGATGACTGCCGCAACAATCGCAGGACATTCCAGCAAGAGCAAGTACAGCAAGAAGAATGGTTACCGCATGTCCTCCAAGACGCCATGGGGCAACCCGATTGTCTACTTTTTCTCCTTGGTGCTTGTGGCTATCTGCGTTACCCCGGTGCTGTACATCATCTTCGGTGGTTTCCGTACCAATTCGCAGATCACCAATCATCCGTCCGGGCTGCCGAACCCATGGGTTCCCAATAACTACAAAGCGGTTATCGAAAGCGACATTTTCTGGACTGAGTTGAAGAATTCCACCATTGTGGGCATCGCCACCATGGTGGGCGTCGTGGTGCTCGGCATCATGGTGAGCTTCGTCATCGCCCGCTACAAATTCCGTTATGCGCCGCTCATGTATGCGTTGTTCTCCGCCGGCCTCATGTTCCCGATGACCGTCGGCATCACACCGTTGTACCTGCTGATTCGCAACATGGGCCTGTCCAATTCGCTGCTGGGACTCATCCTGCCACAGATCGCGTTCGGTCTTCCCCAGACCATCATCATTCTGGTGCCGTTCCTACAGTCGATTCCGAATGAACTGGAAGAGGCGTGCCTTCTTGATGGATGCTCTCGCCTTGGCTTCTTCTGGCGCATGGTCATTCCGCTGTCCATGCCTGGCGTGGCCACCACTGGAATCCTCACCTTCGTGGGAAGCTGGAATGCCTACATGCTGCCGCTGTTCGTACTCAGCGATGACAGCAAGTACACATTGCCGCTTGGCGTGCAGATGTTCAGCTCCGAACACTCCGTTGATACCGCGCAGGTGCTGGCCTTCACCTCGTTGGCCATGATTCCGGCCCTGATCTGCTTCACGATCTTCCAGAAGAAGATCGTCGGCGGTCTGACCGGCGCGGTCAAGGGCTGACGGAACGCAACAATCCATGCCCGGAAGATGCTCATTTTTCCGTCTTCCGGGCCTCATCTCTTATTACAAAAGGCACATCATGAAGATTTCCAACCCGGTGCTCACCGGTTTCCATGCCGACCCTTCGATGATTCGCGTCGGTGACACCTATTACATCGCCAATTCCACGTTCGAATGGTTTCCAGGCGTTCGCCTGCATGAGTCCAAGGACCTGGTGCATTGGAGCATCCTGCCAAGCCCGTTGAGTCGCAGCAGTCAGCTCGACATGAGGGGAAACCCCTCCTCGGGAGGCATCTGGGCTCCCGATCTGAGCTATGCGGACAATAGATTCTGGCTGATTTACACTGATGTCAAGGTGGTCAATGGTGCATTCAAGGATTGCACTAATTATTTGGTCACCGCCGAGGACATCCACGGGCCATGGAGCGAGCCGATTCGCATCAATGGGGTCGGCTTCGATGCCAGCTTGTTCCACGACGATGACGGCCGCAAATATTTGGTGCAGCAAACATGGGATTTCCGTGAATACCATCACCAGTTCAACGGCATCACGTTGACGGAATTCGACGTCGACACCATGAAGCTCAAGCCAGAAACGGCCCGCACCATCTGGGATGGCACCTCGGTGAAGATCACCGAAGGTCCCCACCTGTACAAGAAGGATGGTTGGTACTACCTGTTCGCCGCGGAAGGTGGCACTATGTACGAGCATCAGGAGTCCGTGGCACGCTCTCGCACCCTTGACGAACGTTCCTTCGAAGTCATGCCAAACGGTCCGTTCATCGGCAATTTCGACACACCTGATTTTTACTTGCAAAAGCAGGGGCATGGTGCATTGGTCGATACTCCTTCTGGCGAATGGTATTACGCATCATTGTGCGGTCGTCCGTGGCGGCATGATACGGAGCCGTCTCATGGCACTCGTGGCTGGTGTACTCTTGGTCGCGAAACCTCCATTCAAAAGGTTGAATGGGATACCGACGGTTGGCCTCGTATCGTTGGCGGCCATGGTGGGCAACGGTATGTTGACGCTCCGAAAGACGCCATCGAAACCGTTGCTCCGGCAAGCCGCAATCAGCATGACGATTTTGAATCGGATTCGCTTGGTGTGGATTGGAACACGCTTCGTGTGCCATTTACCGAAGCCATGGGAACGGTTGGTGAGGGTGGTCTGACCTTGCGAGGTCAAGGGTCGCTGTGCAACCTATTCGATTTGTCGCTGGTCGCACGTCGTTGGCAAGCTTTTGATTTCGATGCCACGGTCAAAGTGGAGTTTGACCCGAAGAACTACATGCAGATGGCAGGCCTGACCAACTATTACTGCGATTTGTGCTGGTCTTGGGCATACGTGACGTGGGACGAGCAACGCAAGGCCCGCGTCATCGAAGTGGCGCAAAATGATTTCAATCAATACACGTCGTTCCTTAAGGAAAATGCCATCGCGATTCCGGAAGATGTTGACGCTGTTTGGCTGCGCACCAAAGTGCGTACCGAATACTACACATACGAATATTCGTTCGATGGTGAGCATTTTGAGGAAATTCCTGTGACCTTGGATGCGAAGATTCTTTCGGATGATTACGTATGCCAGCGGTACGGTGGCTTTTTCACCGGAGCATTCGTTGGTATGGCTTGCTGTGATCTTTCCGGTTACGGCGAACCGGCGACGTTCCGTCATTTCGACTATCGGGAACTGTCTGACGGCGAATAACTCCGAAAAGTACGGTAAGGCGACGGAATTACAGATGTTTATTCGTCGCCTTATCGTGTTTTCAGTGTGTTTTAACCGCGTTTTAGCGTGCGATATTTACGGCAATATCTGGTAAAACCGTTCAGGATAATCACAAAAATATTGTGAATATATAACGTGAAATGCGTGAAGCTTTTCGATAATCTTCAAAGGAGAAGAGATGTCATTGCAATTGCCCCACCTGTTTGACAATGGCTGCGTGCTGCAATCTGATCAAACTATTCGCATCTGGGGATGGGGCGCCGCCGCAAACTCTACTGTGTCCGCGGAATTATGTGACGCGCGTGCAGTTGCGCAAGCGCAGTCGGACGGTTCCTGGCAGGTTGATTTGCCTCCTCAGAAGGCGGGCGGCCCATACATTCTTCATGTGTCGGATGGAAAAACCAATTGTGAATGCAGTTGCTATATAGGGGAAGTATTTCTCTGTTCGGGGCAATCCAACATGGAACTGCCGATGGCTTGGGTGCGCGCCAACTATCCGCAGGAATATTTGCGTGAGCCAGACCCTTTGTTGCGTCAATGCAAGGTAATTCCTGAATACGATTTCACGGGTCCGTTGCGTGACCATACGTGCGCTCGCTGGCAGTCCTGCGATACAGAGAATCTTGATGATTTCAGTGCGCTCGGATATTTCTTCGGCAAATTAATACGTCGATATTTACAAGTTCCCGTCGGGTTGCTGAATGTTTCGCTTGGCGGGTCGCCGATTGAATCATGGATGGACCGTGATACGTTGTCACAATTCCCCGGAGTTCTGGAAGAGCTTGAACCATATCTTGGTGAGGGAGTTGCCGAACAGCGCAGTGCCGATTCCGTGGCGGCTCGTGATCGTTGGTATCAGGCGCTTGGATATGAGGGTTCCGCCGATGCGCATCATACGTGGGTGCCATTGAATCCCTGGGAGTGCCCTGAAAGTAAATCCCATGCTTTGGAACATGTGCAGTGGCATACCGTCGAGCTTCCTAACACGTATGCTAGTCAGGGGCTTGGCGAATTTCGAGGCGAGCTTGAGCTTCGTAAAACCGTGTTTCTGCCTGCCGGTGTAGAAGACGTTCCGGCCATGCTTAGGTTGGGCACCATGAACGATGCCGACCATACATGGGTGAACGGTCATCTGGTTGGTGGACGCAGCAACATTTATGAGCCGAGAGATTACCTGATTGAACCGGGAATTCTGCATGAGGGACGTAACGATATACGGGTGCGGCTGGTCATAGAGCGATCTGGTGGGCGCGTTACCGTGGGTAAACCCATGACATTAACCGTTGGTGATGCGGTATTTGACGTGTCGGGGCAGTGGGGATGCGCTGTGGTTACACAGGCGGAAGCGGACTGTCCCTCTGAGGATTTCGTTCGTTGGAAGCCTACAGGTCTGTATAACGCCATGCTTGCTCCATGCGCCCCCTATGGTGTTCGTGCTGTGCTGTGGTATCAAGGCGAGTCCAATACCGGCGATCGTGCGACGCAATATGGTGCGGAACTTGCGTCGATGATCGGCTTGTGGCGTTCGCTGTGGAATCAGGATCGGCTACCGTTCCTGATTGTGCAGCTGCCGAATTTTGCCATCGATTGTATTGAGGATGGTGGTTGGACTAGCGTTCGTGAGCAGGAATGGGATTTGCCGAATCATATTGACGATGCTGCCACAGTGGTCACTCTGGATGCTGGAGAGTGGAATGATTTGCACCCGCATAACAAGCAGTTGGTTGCAGCACGACTATTCGACGCCGTAAAGTCGTTATGCTACGGCGAAACCAATATGCAGACAGTGCCTTTGCAGGCAATCGTAGACAAGAATCGCAATGAAATCGTTCTTCATTTCGTAAGTTTGCCTTACTCAAGACAAGGCGAAGCGAGCGAGGCGACACTGGTTGACAGCGCTAGCGGAAATCAACCGAGCGGATTCGAATATGTTTGGCACGATAGCGGTACATCGGCACCGGCTCAAGCGATAATCCGTGGAAGCGAAGTGCGCATTCCTCTTCCTCCGCGCATGCCAAGCGAAATACGATATGCGTGGTGCAATGACCCGCATCGCAATCTGCTTCGCGATGGTAGCGGCACTCCAATCACCCCTTTCCGCTTCCGCCTGTAATCATGAAATTCCAATTCGATAAGTAAGAAAGGCCGCGAATGATGGCAACTGAATATCATGTGAGTCCTGATGGTAACGATTGCGATTGCGGTGATGCGGAAAATCCGTTTCGCACCATTTCTCGAGCTGCCCGTGTCGCGGTTCCAGGAGATACGGTCACGGTGCATGCCGGAGTGTATCGGGAATGGGTGGATCCAGCGCGCGGCGGGTTGAGCGATTCGGAACGTATTACTTATCAATCGGCTAAGAACGAACCTCGGCCGGTGATTACTGGATCGGAGCGCATTAGGTGCTGGAAACCGGTTGACGGTCATCCAGGGGTGTGGGAGGCTGTGGTCAAGAATGATATGTTCGGCGATTTTAATCCATTCGAAGAACGCATCTTTGGAGACTGGCTTGAGTCGCCTAAACAAGGAAAGGAACCGGATAAGCATGTAGGGGATGTCTATCTCAACGGGCGTTCGTTGTATGAGGCCGTTACGATAGATGACACGTATAATCCGTCTCTCAGGGAGTCGGATGAAGATTATGCGTTGCGCATTCCGGTTGATATAGCTGATCCGGAGTGGACGCAATATGTTTGGCATGCCCGTGTCGACGAACGGTCCGGGGAAACCACCATATGGGCTAATTTTCATGACTATGATCCGAATCGTGAGTCAGTTGAAATCAGCGTACGGCGAGCATGCTTCTTTCCGAGACGAAACCATATTGATTACATTACTGTTCGAGGATTTGAAATATGCAATGCCGCGGGGGATTGGGCTCCTCCGACCTCTGCGCAATGGGGCATGCTCGGACCGAACTGGTCGTACGGGTGGATTGTCGAAGATAATGTGCTTCATGATGCGAAATTCTCGGCTGTTTCTCTGGGCAAGGAAATTTCCACTGGAGATAATGAGTGGGCGCGAACGGAGCGTAAAACCGGGTATCAATACCAGCTTGAGACAGTTTTCAAAGCGTTGCGGATTGGCTGGAGACGCGGGCTTGTAGGTTCCCATATCGTGCGCAACAACGAGATTTACAACTGCGGGCAGAACGGCATAGTGGGGCACATGGGTTGTGCGTTCAGCCGTATAGAGCACAATCATGTGCATCATATTGCGAATAAACGCGAGTTTTTCGGCTGGGAAGTTGCCGGTATCAAGTTCCACGCTGCACTTGATACGATGATTGAGCACAACTATGTGCATGATTGTTCGCTTGGATTATGGTTTGATTGGCAAACGCAAGGCACGCGTCTTACGCGCAACGTTTTTGCACGCAACATACGTGATTTGATGATTGAAGTTAGTCATGGTCCGTATCTGGTCGATGACAATGTTTTTTCGTCTCCCATAATGCTTCAGAACTGGTCTCAAGGCGGCGCGTTCGTAAACAATACGATATGTGGTGCCATAGAGCCGCATACCGTTCCGGATCGTTCTACGCCATACCATTACCCACATTCGACTGATGTGGCTGGATGTGCGGTGGTATCCGGTGGCGATGAACGTTGGTTGAACAATCTGTTTGCGCCGCAACCTGTAGTGCCTGCTGTGGGCAGGTACGGACTTGCTTTGTATTCCGAACATCCGAGTTGCTTTAAGGAGTATCTGCGACGGCAGCATGACATGTGGGCGGATCCGTCGCAAGGTGGCGGTGAGCGCAATCCTCTTCAGCCTGTATATGCGTCGTGCAATGTATACGCTGAGGGCTCGTATGGTGCGAATATGGCTTATATGGAACGTGCCGATGACGTGGCGCGCGCATGTGCTGATGGTCCGTTTTTCTGTGGGGTGGAATCCTGCGGCGAGTCTGTTGATGCGCCTGTTCCGGTAACTGTGGAGGAGCGAGAGGATGGAGTGCATCTTCTTATCGATTTGCCGGAGGAAATTGCTGGTCTGCATGCCCCAGTGATCAACAGTTCGATGCTGGGTGTTCCACGCATTGTGGAGCAACGATATGGGACGCCAAGCGGCGATGACTATGTTCTTGAATTCGATTTGCGCGGTGAGCGTTGTGAAGTCGTTCGCCAGCCTGGCGCATTGGAAGGTTTGCATGCGGGGGTAAACGATTTGATGGTTTGGGAATGGAATCATCTTGGACGAATCCTCCCGAAAGGAGAAAACAAATGAACCGGTCTTTGTTGGAGCAGTACGGGTATAAAGCCGAGGCGATTGATGAACGTGTGCGGCGAGTTTGGTATGAGATTTTCGAAGGTCCGAATCGTTTTTATTGGCAAACCGATGATGGGCTCGGTTATGTGATGGATACCGGCAATAACGATGTACGTACCGAAGGCATGAGCTACGCCATGATGCTTGCAGTGCAATACGGTCGCAAAGACGTGTTCGACAGTCTATGGGGATGGGTCATGCGTTATATGTACATGTCGGAAGGTCGCCACGCGCATTATTTCGCTTGGTCGGTCGATCCTTCCGGCGTTCCCAATGCTGACGGTCCGGCTCCGGATGGCGAGGAATATTTCGCCATGGACCTGTTTCTTGCGGCGCGTCGGTGGGGCAACGGTAGTGGAATTTACGATTATTCAGCTTGGGGACGTGAGATTCTACGTTATTGCGTGCATAAGGGAAGCTTGTATGATGGCGAACCCATGTGGAATCCCACCAACAAGCTCATCAAGTTTATTCCTGAAACCGAATGGAGCGACCCCTCCTATCATTTGCCGCATTTCTACGAAGTGTTCGTGCAGGAATCCGATGAAGTAGACCGGACATTTTGGAAGGAAGCTGCTGCGGCGAGCCGAGCATACCTGGCGCTCGCATGTAATGCTGAAACCGGCATGAACGCTGAATATGCGAACTATGACGGTTCTCCGCATATTGATGAGCGTAATCATTGGCATTTCTACTCTGATGCATATCGAACTGCCGCGAATATTGGATTGGATGCAGCGTGGAATGTGCCGGTACCGCAGTTATGCGATCGAGTCGCGGCGTTGCAGCGTTTCTTTTTGACGCATGATCGAACCAGCGTGTATGCGGTAGACGGTACTGCGGTGGATGAGACGGTGTTGCACCCTGTGGGATTCATTGCCGCTACTGCGGCTGGATCATTGGCGGCAACGCGCGCTGAAGATCCCGATGCTTACGATAATGCGAAACGTTGGGTGGATCTCTTCTGGAATACCCCGATGAGGGTAGGTCATCGCCGCTATTACGACAATTTCCTGTACGCATTCGCCATGCTTGCGTTGAGCGGCAACTATCGTTATAAATGGTGATATTCGACGTTTCTTTTTCTGACATTCAATGGAGGATTGTCTGAAAATGACTGGAACGGTTTTGTCGGTTTACGGGGAAAGGCATGAGATATGCGTAGGCAGGTGAGAGTTCGTCAGGGAATAGTGGAGGGGCTTGCTACTGAAGATCCGACGATTACGGCATTTCGCGGGATTCCTTTTGCGCAGCCGCCAATTGGTGGTTTGCGTTGGCGTGAGCCGCGTCCGGCTTTGCCGTGGAATGGCGTGCTGCAAGCTTATGACTTTGCGCCGATTGCTATGCAACCAATGTCGAATCCGCAGGATTTTTACGGCAAGGAATGGCAGATGGATCCTGATACGCCTATGTCGGAAGACTGCTTGTATGTCAATGTGTGGACTCCGGCACTGAGCGGGCGGAGTTCGGAAGCGTCTGTTGTCGATTCAGTTCCCAAAAGTGGTTTGCCAGTGATGGTATGGATTTACGGAGGCGGTTACCAGACGGGTGCCACGGCCGAAAAGGAGTTCAACGGAGCTTATTTGGCGAGGAATGGCGTAGTAGTGGTTTCCATTGCATACCGTCTGAATGTGTTCGGTTTCTTCGCTCATCGTGATCTTGAGGATGAGAGCGGTTCGTGTCCGTGTGCCAACTTCGGTTTGCTCGATCAACGCGCGGGCATTGCGTGGGTCAAGGAAAATATTGCAGCGTTTGGCGGGGATCCCAACAATATTACGATGTTCGGCCAGTCTGCAGGAGCTGCGAGCGTGCTTGCGCAAAGCTGTTCGCCTATGAACGAGAGGCTGTTCAATAAGGTCATCATGCAGTCAGGTGGTGGCGTTGGCGTGTTCAACGAGCATATCTGGTCGTTGGAGAGCGCTCAACGTAACGGTGATCGATTCTTGAAGTTTATTGGTGTCGAAACGGTGCGTCAGGCTCGACGGATTCCCGCGCAACAGCTGTTGGAGGCTGCATTGGGGCTACCTGCGTGCGAGTGGAATAATGCTGGTGCGGATTGGGCTCCACTAACCAATTGGACACCTTGCATTGACGGCATATTTTTAACGGAACAGTATGCGCAAACTATTGAAGCCGGCCATCAACAAGTGAAGACTATGCTGGTAGGCAATACAACCAATGAGTTTCTTGCGACGCGATCCGACGGAGCTGTAGTGGCGCAAGGAGAGCGCGGCAATCTTGATTTGATTGATTTGTGGAACGCATCGCATGCGAATTCGCCATACTACTACCGTTTCGATGTTGCTATGCCGGGGGATGATGCTGGCGCGTTCCATTCTTCCGATTTGTGGTTCAGCTTCGGCACATTGGGTATGTGTTGGCGTCCTTTTGAGGGCTGGCATTTCGGTCTTTCCCGCATGATGATGGAGTATTGGACGAATTTCGCAGCTACAGGGGATCCCAATGTTGGTCTCGGTGGATATAAGTCGACATTGCCTCGATGGGAACCTTGCGAAAACGAGATACGAGCCATGCATCTGGGCAAGCAGGTTGAATGTGTGGATGTTAAATCGTTGAATTAATATGCTTGCCGTATGTCGTTCGCGTGCTACGGGCCGCACTGAAACCAAGGAGATGAATTGATGACACAGGAAACGGAAGAGCTGATTGCGTCCGATGAGGATTTGACGAGACTGTTCACGGGCAGGCCGACGCAGTATCGCAAGTCGAAGTCGCTGTCGAAATTCACCGGTCAAGCCATGCAAATGTGCGCGAAAATCAATCGTATTTTCTTCGACGATCCAGACGAGGCCTACCGCCTGTTTCATGAGCTCGTTCCCGACGCGGGGGAGGGCGTGCAGTTCACACCTCCGTTCAATGTGGATTACGGCATCGGTCTGACCATTGGCCGCGGCACGTTCTTGAACAAGGATTTCATGGTGTGCGGCGGCGGATATGTGACCCTTGGCGAGGATTGTCTGATCGGTCCGCGCTGCACCATCGCCACGCCGAATCACGCCTTGGATGCGGCAACGCGACTTGCTGGCTGGGAGCATGCTTCTCCGGTCACGATTGGCGACAATGTGTGGTTTGGTGCGAACGTCACGGTCACGCCTGGCGTCACGATCGGCTCGAATTCCATTATCGGTGCGGGTTCCGTGGTCACGCGCGACATTCCCTCGAACTCGATCGCAGTCGGCAATCCGGCGCATGTGATCCACGAAATCCCTGAACACGATCCCGCCTTCGCCGACGTCGAGGGTATCATCTGACGTTGGGTTACGGTTCCCTCAGAGCGAATTCGCGTGTTGCCCTACTGCTAGACGTGTTGTCGCACGATTTCAGTTTTGACCTCACGATTTGATCGGAATATCGCACGATTTTGTTTGAGACGAAAATGGGTGCCGTTGCGGTTGGTTGTGACGGCACCCATTTTGCGTTGATCTATGTGCGATTTATGCTGATTGATCAGCCGCGGGCCTTTGCGTAGGCTTCGTATACGGCTTCAGTCGGTTCGCCGGTTTCCACGCCGTCGATGGTGAGCTGCCATGCGGGCGGTTCCGTTTCGCCGGACAGCACCCAGGCGGCCTGACGGGCGGCGCCGATGGCAACATACTCGTCGGTGGTCGGGCGGGTCACGTCCATGCCGAACACGCTCGGCGCGAGTGTGCGGATTGCCTCGGACTTTGCGCCGCCGCCGATAAGCAGAATGCGGGAAATCTCAGCGCCGAGCGAGCGAATAAGCTCCAGACAGTCGCGCTGGGAGCACAGCAAGCCTTCGACGAACGCGCGGGCCATGTTCTCGCGTGTGGTGTTGGCTAGCGTCATGCCGGAAAGGGTTGCGGTGGCGTCCGGACGATTCGGAGTGCGCTCACCGTCGAAATAAGGCACTAGCGTAATGCCGCCGGCACCCGGTTCGGAAGCGAACGCCAGCTGGGCGAGTCCCTCATAGTCCACACCGAGGGCCGCGCGACCGGCGTCGAGAATACGTGAACCGTTGATGGTGCAGGCGAGCGGCAGGTAGTGGCCGGTGCAATCGGCGAAACCGGACACGGCACCGGTCAGGTCGTAGGTCGGATTTTCGGAAATGGCTGCAGCCACGCCGGAAGTGCCCAACGAAACGGAAACGTCGCCCACGCTCATGCCAAGTCCGAGGGATGCCATGGCGTTGTCGCCGCCACCCGGTGCGATGATGCAACCACCTTCAACGTTCTTGCCGGCGATTTTCGGGCTTGCCTTGACTGCGGCGACGTCACGCGGTCCAAGCACGGTCGGCAGCATGATCGCGTCGGCATGCTTGCGTGCCGCTTCGGCACCTTCCGCTGGTTCAAGCACCATGGCGATCAGATCGCGGCGGTATTCGTTGGAAGCGGCATCGTAATAGATGGTGCCGGAAGCGTCGGAACGGTCGGTGAACAGCGCTTCCAAGTGTGCGTTCTCGCCTTCTGCTACTGGACCGTAGCCTGCGATACGCCAGCTCAGCCAATCGTGCGGCAGGCAGATCGCGGCGATCTTCTTGGCGTTTTCCGGCTCGTTTTCAGCCACCCACGCCACTTTGGTCAGCGTGAAGGAAGCAACGGGGGAGGATCCGACGGCCTTGACCCAGCGTTGCTTGCCACGCGCGATCACATCTTCCGGTTCGCCCTCTTCGGCGGGAGCCTCGCCCATCTTCTCGATGAGGGCCGCGGCCTGAGGCGCCGAGCTTACGTCGTTCCACAGCATGGCGTCGCGAATCACACTGCCCTGCTGATCGAGAATCACCATGCCGTGCTGCTGACCGCCGACGGCAAGTGCCTCAACGTCGTCAAGTCCACCAGCCTGTTGGGATGCCTCAAGGAACGCGTCCCACCAGTATTTCGGGTCGACAGACGTGCCATTGGGGTGCTTGGCCTGGCCGAAGCGCACCATTTCGCCGGTTTCGGCGTCGGTCACGCGCACTTTGCAAGACTGGGTCGAGGTGTCGACGCCGGCCACGAGAGTTCGAGTCATTGTGCCTCCTTGCAGTGAGCTGGCGCAACACGATGCAAGGGAAATGCACCGTTCGCCACCTCATTTAGTTAGATGAATGAACTATAATGTCTAGTGTACCATCATAAAGTGATTTAACTATTGAGACGGTGCGCTTTTTCGGCAAAGACGCGTCAAAGAGGAGGGAACCATGGCTTCACTGCGGAGTATCAATCAAGACGATTTGCGAAACCATAATCTTTCCGTGGTGCTCGACTCGCTGTTGCGTGCCACCGAACCAATGAGTCGCGCCGATCTTGCCAAGAAAACCGGATTGACCAAAGCGGCCATGTCGGTACTGGTGTCGTTGATGCTCGACAATGAGATTCTGGTGGAAGGCGAGCCTTCCGGCCAATCGCTGTATGGGCGCCCCAGCATTCCGCTTGAAATCAAAGGTGGACGCCTATGCGGCATGGGATTGCAGGCCAACACCGACGGTTATGGCGTGGTGGTGCTCGATCTTGACGGTTCCGTTGTGGGAGAGCAGTGGGTCGACGCCGACATGGCCAACGCCGACGAGCAGGCGATTTTCGCCCGTCTCGACGAACTGGCTTTGCAGCAGGAAGAAGCGCTTGCCAAGAAAGGTTATGTGCTTGCCGGTACCGGTTTGGCATTGCCGGGTCTCGTCACCGATGATCTGCGATTGCTTGGCGCGCGCAATCTCGGTTGGGAACGTTTGGATCTCAAGCAGTTCGATGTGGTCAGGCGACTTGATCCTGTTGCCTGCAACGAGGCCAATGCCGCCGCGTTGGCACAGGTTCCCGGCTATGCCACGCAGCGTAAGGATTCTGGGCGGATCAAGCCGACGGATTCATTTATTTACATGTCGACCGACGTGGGTATCGGCGGTGCAGTGATCCGTGAGGGACGTGTGGTGAGCGGCGATCATGGTTTCGGCGGCGAATTGGGCCATGTTTCCGTCGACATGCGCGGTCCCATCTGCCGTTGCGGCCGTCGCGGCTGCCTTGAAGTGTATGCGGGCAGGCGTTCCATGGTGAGTGCGGCCGGAATCGCCAGCAGCGATGCCGCCGCAACCCGCAGTGCCATCGACGAACTGATCGACAGTTGGCACCAGTGCGACGTGCAAACCGTGGCCGTTGTTGAAAAAGCGTTGGAAGCCATATCTTCCGTAATCGCATCAACCATCAATGTCTGCGACGTCGACGTGGTGATGCTTGGCGGTTTGTGGGCTCGTTTCGAACCTGAACTGATTCGCAGAATCGAACGCATGGTACGCCCGCAAGTGCTGGCATATCCGGAAGTCGAGGCAAGCGTGCTTGTGGCGGATATCGTCGATCGTCCGGCCTTGATGGGCGCGGCCGAGATCGGCTTGCGACGCTTCATCGACAACCCGTTGCGTTTCATGAAGCAAAACTAGTCCACCCATTTGCTAAACTTGCCGAGTTGGCATGTTCGCATGTTGCAACGTGGGGCGTTAGCTCAGTCGGTTAGAGCATCGGACTCATAATCCGCCGGTCCACGGTTCAAGCCCGTGACGCCCCACTCTTTTGTAAAGTCAAGGCTTCTGATACAATCCGAAAGGTTATCCGGTTCACGCGATGCCATAGGGGCGTTGCGACCCGGGTCCCCCGAATCTCTAGGAGACAAACTATGAAGCAGGGTATCCATCCTGATTATCACGCAGTGCAGGTTACCTGCTCTTGCGGCAACACCTTCGTCACCCGTTCCACCTACAACGGCGATCACATGACCGTCGACGTGTGCTCCAACTGCCACCCGTTCTACACCGGCAAGCAGAAGATCCTCGATACCGGTGGTCGCGTGGCACGCTTCGAGAAGCGTTACGGCAAGAAGGCCAAGTGAGTCTTATTGCTTAGGCAATGAAAAACGCCAGTCCGATTGTGGGCTGGCGTTTTTTGTTGCACGCCTGTATGCATGTGATTGGTCCGCTTGCGGTGCTTCTTCAACGTTTCCGGGGTACCTTATATGATGGATAGGTTGAGTAGAGTTCAGCGAAATGTTCACGCTGAAGCGCAGATTACGAGCAGACAGAAAAGGCGTACATTGGCAGACGAGCAGTTCCCTGCGGCAGTTACCGCACTTGAGGAATATCACAATATCGAACAGCGGATGGCCGATCCGGAAGTTGCGTCGAACCCGGAAAAGATGCGTAAGCTGGGACGTCGTCACGCCGAGTTGGGCGTCATCGTTTCCGCATATACCGCATACAGGCAGGTGAAAGACGATTTGGAGGCAGCCAAGGAAATGGCCTCCGAAGATCCGGATTTCGCGGAAGAGGCAAAACGTTTGGAGAGCGAGCTTCCGGCGGCGGAAGAGAAGCTTCGTACCGCGTTGATTCCGCGCGATCCCGATGATGCGCGTGACACGATCATGGAAATCAAGGCGGGTACCGGCGGTGAGGAAGCGGCGCTGTTCGCGGGCGATTTGCTGCGCATGTACATGCGATATGCGGAAAAGCGCGGTTGGACCGTCACCCTGCAAAGCGAAAACACCACCGAGTTGGGCGGCGTCAAAGACGTGCAGCTCGCCATCCGAGCCAAGGGCACTCCCGCTCCGGAAGACGGCGTATGGGCATCCCTCAAATACGAGGGTGGCGTGCATCGCGTGCAGCGTATCCCCGTCACCGAATCGCAGGGCCGTATTCAGACGTCCGCAGCGGGCGTCATTGTATTCCCGGAAGCCGATGAAGATGACGATGAGATCGAAATCGATCAGAAAGATCTGAAAATCGATATCTTCATGAGTTCCGGCCCTGGCGGCCAGTCCGTGAACACCACGTATTCCGCCGTTCGCATGACCCACATTCCGACCGGCATCGTGGTGAGCATGCAAGACGAAAAGAGCCAGATTCAGAATCGTGCGGCCGCGTTGCGCGTGTTGAAGAGCCGTCTGCTTGCCATGAAGCACGAGGAGGAAGCCGCACAGGCTGCCGACATGCGTCACTCCCAGGTGCGCTCGCTGGATCGTTCCGAACGCATCCGCACTTACAACTTCCCTGAAAACCGCATCGTCGACCATCGTACGAACTACAAGGCCTACAATCTCGACGCCGTGCTTGACGGCGACCTGCAGGCTGTGATCGACAGCGACATTCAGGCTGACGAAGCCGATCGCTTGGCCAATCAGAAGTAAAGGCGGCCGATGGCTACCGTATTCGAACTCGTGCGATCCGCTTCGGCCATGTTGCGTGCGTCCGGTGTTGACACTCCGGAGCACGATGCCAAATTATTGGCCGCCGAAGCATTCGGCGTCGACTTGCAGACCGTCGACAAGGCCATGCTGATGGGAAGCGAAACATCCGAACTGGCGAAGCAAGGCGCGAAGCAGAGCGGTGAGGACGCTGCGTTGAAGCGATTCCACACCATGGTGGATCGCAGGTCCAAGCGTGAACCGCTGCAACATATCACCGGCCACGCGCCCTTCCGCTACCTCGATCTGAAGGTTGGTCCGGGCGTGTTCATTCCGCGTCAGGAAACCGAACTCGTGGTGCAGGAAGGTGTCGACTGGATCACCAAGCACGGCATGTATTCGGCGAAAGTGGTCGATCTGTGCGCGGGAAGCGGCGCAATCGGCCTGTCATTCGTGACGGAAGTGCCGGGCAGCGAAGTCTGGGCAGTCGAAAAAAGCGAGCAAACCGCGCAATGGACCCGCGTCAATCTCAACGAAACCGCAAAAAAGTACCCCAGCATCGCCAGCAACTATCATCTGGAAATCGCTGATGCCACGCAAATGCCGACGCTGAACCAGCTGGACGGCACGATCGATATTGTGCTCACCAATCCTCCGTATGTGCCTCTTGCGGATATTCCGCAGCAACCGGAAGTACGCGACTACGATCCCGATCTTGCGCTATACGGCGGTTCCGCGGATGGCACGCTTATTCCGGAACGCATTATCGCCCGTGCCGCAAAACTGCTGAAAAACGGCGGTTTGCTGGTAATGGAACACGATATTACGCAAGGTGAACGATTGTCTGCATTCGCGCTGTCATATGGATTCAGCAATGTGATGGTGCATAACGATTACACAGGTCGCCCGCGATACATGACCGCGAAAAAGCAGTGATGCAACGCGTCTCAGAATGAGAGATTTTTCCAAGGGAACGTGGTTTTTCTGTTGCAATAGAGTTCCAGCTGGAAGTCCGACCATTGCATTAGACCAGTTCAGCGGTAAGCATACCGGTTGCGGAAGCATCCACAAGATGAGGCGTCCGGTTGCGCTGACAGGAAGAGAAGGAACGGCAGTGAAAATCAAGAATGCCGAAAAACTGGCCGCACTCTGTCTTGCGGCGGTTATGGGAGTGAGTGTTACAGCCTGTTCGGGCGGCAACATGTACGCCACCAGTAATGAGAGCGCCACCATCGCGGATAACGATGTGATCACCATCGGCTCGGTCACCACCAATTCCGGTGCAGCCGCAGCCTATGGCGAAGCCGAAGTGAACGGGTTCAAACTGGCGGTCAAGGAAATCAACGCCGATGGGGGAATCTTCGGCAAACAGATCAAACTGGAATCCATGGACGACAAGGGTGATGTGATCGAGGCATCCAATGCCTTTAACCGTCTGGCCGGCGACAAGAACGTGATCGCCGTGCTCGGACCGACCATTTCGTCAACCTCCGGTGCCGTCGCGCCGCTCGCCGACCAGAACCAGATGCCGACCATCGCTCCGGCCGCAACCGCCGATTCCGTGGAAACGGGCGGATACCTGTTCCGCACCTGCTTCAAGGACTCCTATCAGGGCGAGATCGCCGCCAAGTATGCGGCCGAAACATTGAAGGTCAAGAAAGTGGCCGTGCTGTATGGTACGGGCGATCCGTATTCGTCTGGTGTAGGCAAGGCTTTTGTTGCGGCGGCGAAGAAGAACGGACTCGACGTGGTGGCGGAAGAGAATTCCTCCAGCGCCGACGATACCGAATACTCGTCGCAGCTGCAGAAAATCGAAGCTTCTGGTGCGGAATTCCTATATGCGCCGTACTACTATTCCACGGTTGGCCCGTACATTGTGCCACAGGCGCGAGCGGTCGGCTATGAGGGCTACATCATGGGCCCCGACGGCTACGACGGCCTCAAAACCACGGGAAACAAAGCGAACTACAACAAGGTGCTGTACACCACGCATTATTCGCCGGATGACAAGTCCAACACGAAGGTGCAGCAGTTCATCACCTCATACAAGAAGGCCAATAACGGCGAATCGCCGAACACCTTCACCGCGCTCGGTTACGATTCCGTCTACATGTTCAAGCAGGCCATCGAGCAAGCCGGTGAAAACGCCACTCGTGCCGATATTCGCAACGCCATCGCAGGTATGAGCTTCTCCGGCGTGACCGGCGCATTCATGCTCGACAAGCATGGTTCTCCGAAGAAATCGGTGATCGTGCTGGAAATGAGCGACGGCGAACCGACCTATAAAGACACCATCCAGCCGGCGAAATAGCGAAAAATCGCGAAGAATCAAGAAAAACAAGACTTCAACTGACGAAACAACAAGAAAGGAGGGATGATGAGCGATTCGGTCATTATGTTCATCGGTCAGATCTTCAACGGTCTGAAAATCGGCAGCGTGTATTCGCTTGTGGCCCTCGGCTACACCATGGTGTACGGCATCATCCGACTGATCAATTTCGCGCATGGCGACTTCATCATGGTTGGCTCCTACGCGCTGATGCTTACCATTCCGTTCATTATCGCCTGCGGTCTGCCCTCATGGTTCGCCGTGATTCCGGCGGTGCTTGTGTGCGTGGCGGTGGGCATTATCGTGGAAAGGGCCGCGTACAAGCCGGTGCGTGAAAAAGGCAATAATATGACGGCGCTGATCACTGCGATCGCCATGAGCCTGCTGCTTGAAAACGGCTCCCAGGCGCTGTTCGGCGCCGATTATCAGACCGTGCCAACCATCGTTGAAATTCCAACGCTGGTGCTTGGCAAACTCAAAATCGACGGAGCGACCATCATAACGGTGCTGCTCGGCATCGCCATCATGGTCGCGTTGCAGCTGTTCGTCTCCCTCACCAAGCAGGGCAAGGCCATGCGTGCGGTGTCCGAAGACAAGGAAGCGTCGATTCTGATGGGCATCAACGTGGACTCCACCATCACGTTGACCTTCGCCATCGGCTCCGGCCTGGCTGCGGTGGCGGCGCTTATGTACTGCATTTCCTACCCGCAGGTCTCTCCGATGATGGGTGCCATGCTGGGCTTGAAAGCGTTCGTCGCCGCGGTGCTTGGCGGCATCGGTTCCATTCCGGGCGCTATGGTCGGTGGCTTGCTGATCGGCGTGGCCGAGAGTCTTACCAAGGCGTATATCGGTACGATTACGGCCGGTGTGATCACGTCGGCGTTCTCTGACGCCATTGTGTTCGGCATTCTCATCATCGTGCTGCTGGTCAAGCCGTCCGGTCTGATGGGCGAGCCGGAAAGCGAGAAGGTGTGATTATGAAGAAATCAATGCTTTCCATGAAGCAATCGTATGCATTGTGTGCCATTGGCGTGCTTGTGCTGTTCGGCATTCTTGTTGCGGTATGTGAAACGGGCGCTATTTCCCTGTATGTCAAGGGTGTTCTCATGACTTGCTGCATTGCGGTGATCATGACCACGTCGTTGAATCTGACGATCGGTGTGCTCGGACAGCTTACGCTCGGCTGCTGCGGTTTCGAGGCGATCGGCGCATATTCCGCCGCGTTGATGAGCAAGCTGCTGGTTGCCAACGGCGTTCAGATGGATGATACGGTGCGTTTCCTGCTGGTCACGTTCGTCGGCGGTGTGGTGGCATGTGTGTTCGGTGTGCTCGTCGGCATTCCGGCATTGCGTTTGCACGGCGATTATCTTGCGATTATCACGCTTGGTTTCGGTGAGATCATTCGTGTGATCATCCAGAATCTGAAAGTGGCCGGCGGCAAGGGACTTGCGGACGGCCAGCAGGGGCAGGCACTGATCGGCATCGACCGTCTCGCCAATCTGTATGTGGTGTTCTGTATCACCGTCGTGACCGTGGTGCTGTTGTTCATGTTCGCGCGTTCCCGTTATGGTCGTGCGGTCAAGGCGATTCGTGATGATGAGATCGCGGCTGGCGCTTCCGGCATCAACATCACCTATATGAAAGTGCTCGTTTTTGCGATTTCCGCGTTCTTCGCGGGTATTGCGGGTGGTATTTTCGCGCAATATATCGGTGCGCTCACGCCAAGCATGGCCGGTTGGCTGCAGTCGATCAATTACGTGATCATGGTGGTGTTCGGCGGTATGGGTTCGCTGACGGGTTCCATTGTCGCCGCGGTTGGTCTGACGATTTTGCCGGAATTGCTGCGTGCGTTCTCCGCATACCGCATGCTCGTGTATTCGGTGGTGCTGGTGATCATCATGGTGTTCCGTCCGCAGGGATTGTTCGGCAATTGGGAGTTCTCGCTGCCGAAATTCGTCAACAAGTGGTTCTATCCGGTACGCGTGAAGATGCACGGCAAATCGGGTGCGTCTCAATCGGCATCTAAGAAAACCAAGGAAACCGGCGAGACTGCCGCATCTAGCGAAGTCAACACATCCAGCGAAGACAAGGAGGTGCAGGCATGAGCGAGCCGATTCTGAAGGCCGAGCATCTCGGCATCACCTTCGGAGGCCTCAAAGCCGTATCCGACTTCAACATGACCATCAATGCGGGCGAGCTTGTTGGTCTGATCGGGCCGAACGGCGCAGGCAAGACCACTGTGTTCAACCTGCTGACCGGCGTCTACCAGCCCACGGAAGGTGAGTTCTTCCTCGACGGCAAACGCATGAACGGCAAGAAAACGTATCAGGTCGTGCGTGCGGGAATCGCAAGAACCTTCCAAAACATTCGACTGTTCGATCAAATGACGGTCGAAGAGAACGTGGTTGTGGCGTTCAACGAATCCTTCACCTACCGGCTGGGCGGTGCGATCTTCCGCACGCCGACCTTCTGGAAGCAGGAACGCGACATGCATGCCAAAGCCATAGACCTGCTGCGTATTTTCGGACTGGAAGGATTGGCCGAAACCGAAGCCGCGAATCTGCCGTATGGAGCGCAACGTAAGCTGGAAATCGCACGAGCGTTGGCGACCGGCATGAAACTGCTGTTGCTTGACGAGCCTGCGGCAGGCATGAATCCTACGGAAACCGAGGATCTGCTGAACTGCATCAACACGATCCGCGACCGTTTCGGCATCGCCATTCTGCTGATCGAACATGATATGAGCCTGGTGATGAACGTGTGCCAGCGTATTCAAGTGCTTGATTACGGACGTACCATCGCCTCTGGAACGCCAGAGGAAATCGCCAACAATCCGCAGGTCATCTCCGCATATCTTGGTGTGGACGATGCTGAAAACAATGCCGTCGAAACGTCTGAAACGACCGAAAGGAAGGACGCCTGATGCTGCGGATCAAGAATCTTTCCGTCTCCTACGGTGCCATCGAAGCGGTCAAAAACATCAGTCTGACGGTGAACGACGGCGAGATCGTGTCGCTGATCGGTGCGAACGGTGCTGGCAAAACCACGACATTGCATACCATCACAGGTCTTACTCCGGCGGTTTCCGGCGAGGTGCTGTTCAACGGCGTGGACCTGCTGAAAACACCGAACAATAAGATCGTGACCCTCGGCATGGCGCATATTCCCGAAGGACGCCACGTGTTCACACGCATGAGCGTGCAGGAAAACCTTGAAATGGGCGCGTTCAGTCTCAAAGACCGGTCTCACATGGCGGACGATCTTGCCATGGTGTTCGACATGTTCCCACGCCTGAAGGAACGCCGCAACCAGAAGGCGGGCACGCTTTCCGGCGGCGAACAGCAGATGCTGGCGATGGGCCGCGCCCTGATGAGCCACCCGAACACGATTCTGATGGACGAGCCGTCGATGGGTCTGTCTCCGAAACTCGTCAAAGAGATCTTCGCCATTATTCGCAAGCTGCACGATCAGGGCATTACCGTGCTGCTGGTCGAACAGAACGCGAATATGGCCCTGTCGATCGCCGATCGTGCGTATGTGCTCGAAACCGGGCGCATCACCATGGAAGGCGACGCCAAGGAGCTGATGGACAACGAGCAGGTGCGCAAGGCGTATCTGGGAGCGTAAGGCGGCCGCAAGTCTTATAAGGAACGCACGAACCGGAATATCAGTCGGGTCTAAGGATTCCTGCATTACAATGGTGAGGTCAGCAAGCCGAAAAGGGAGGTGTCATGAGCGAGATTCGCGCCATTTCCGACGAATCCCTTGCCCAAGCTGTCGAAATCGTACGCGACGGCGGATTGATCGTGATTCCTACGGACACGGTCTACGGCGTCGCGTGCGATCCGCGCAACATCGAAGCGATTCGCAATGTTTTCGCGGCGAAAAAACGCCCGAAATATAAGTCGTTGCAGGTGCTGTTGCCATCCATCGAAAGTTTGGAGAAACTGCATTTGGATCTGCCGGTGCCGCTGAACCGCTTGGCTGCCATGTTCATGCCGGGCGCGTTCTCTCCGATCGCCGTGGCCGATAACGATTGCACGCTCGCCACGGTACGTACCGATCCCGCCACCGGCAAGGTCACGCAGGGCGTGCGCATTCCGAATTCCGCGGCCGCCTTGCGTGTGCTGCGCGCTACCGGACCGTTGGCCGCCACCAGTGCCAACCGTTCCGGCGATGAAAGCGCGCAAACCGTTGACGAGGCCGTGCAGGCGCTTGGCGATGCGGTTGATTTGTATTTGGACGGGGGAGCGACTCCCGGTCATGTGGCTTCCACGGTTGTGGCGGCTGACCCTCATGGGCGTGATGGCATTGCGATTCTTCGAGAGGGAGTGATTCACGAGCCGGTTATCCGAAAGGCCTTGACGTTGAATGGCGGTGCTTTGGGCGTATGAGAATCTATCTGTTCATTGCTGCGATTGCTGGCGGCGTCACCTATTTGATCACGCCGTTGATTCGCCATATCGCCATTGAGATCGGCGCCGTCGGCGAAGTGCGTGCGCGAGACGTGCATACCATTCCGACACCGCGACTGGGTGGTTTGGGCATGCTGATCGGTTTCACCGTGTCGATGCTGTTCGCATCCCGCATTCCGTTCATTCAAGGATTGTTCGCGCAATCGCAACAGGCGTGGGTGATTCTCGCCGGCGCCATTATGATCAGTCTGCTTGGCATGGCCGACGACTTGTGGGATCTTGATTGGATGCTCAAGCTTGCCGGTCAGCTGTTGATTTCCGTGTTCGTGGCATGGGGCGGCCTGCAGATCATTTCGCTTCCGCTTGGCTCGTTGGTGACGGCGTCGCCGAGCCTGTCGATGGCCATCACCGCGTTTTTGATCGTCGCATCCATCAATGCGGTCAATTTCGTGGATGGGTTGGACGGTCTGTCGTCGGGCATTGTGGCGATCGGCGGCATCGCATTCGCCATTTATTCATACATCATCGCCCGCAACTCGCCTTCGTACGCTTCGATGGCGACATTGATCGACATTGCCATGGTCGGCATGTGCGTGGGCTTTTTGATGCACAACTGGCATCCGGCGAAGCTGTTCATGGGAGACTCCGGTTCCATGCTGCTCGGCTATTTGATCACGTGCGCGTCGATTGTGATGACGGGCCGCCTTGACCCGGCCAGTATTCATGCCAGCATTTACTTGCCGGTGTTCATGCCGATTCTGCTGCCGATTCTGGTATTGTTCCTGCCGATTCTCGACATGTGTCTTGCGATTGTGCGCCGCTTGCGCAAGGGACAGTCTCCGATGCATCCGGACCGCATGCACTTGCATCATCGCATGCTGCGCATCGGCCATTCCGTGCAGGGGGCTGTGCTGATTCTGTGGGGTTGGGCGGCACTGATCGCATTCGGCTCGATTATGACGCTGTTTTTCAAGGCCCAATACGTGCTTGTTGGATTCCTGATTGCGGCCGTGGTGCTGACCGTCGCCACCATGTATCCGTATTTGAAGCATAGGATTCCCGAGATGCTGGAGGAGGATGCTGTGGATGGCGGCAGACATGCGTCGGTGCGGTCATCGAAGCGTCGGAAAAACTGATTAAACGCTTTGCCTCGCGGTATTAGTTAACTTTCGTAACACCCTTGTTTGCCGCTTGTTCTGCCGTGTCGCGGTAAGTCAGCCCGCGTTCATATAGTGGGTCTATGGCTACAATTCCTGATATGAATGCAGATTCCACGTACGCTCCACTTCCTCCGATTTTCGCACAGCTTGGCCTCGCCTATGACGATGTGCTGCTGTTGCCGAACGAGACGGATGTCATTCCGTCCGAAGTGGACACCACCACCCATCTGACCCGCAACATCACGATGAAGGTCCCGGCGATCTCCGCCGCAATGGACACCGTCACCGAGTCCGACATGGCCATCGCCATGGCTCGTAATGGCGGCATCGGCGTGCTGCACCGCAATCTTTCCATCGACGACCAGGCCGCTCAGGTCGACATCGTCAAGCGCTCCGAATCCGGTATGATCAACGATCCATTGACCGTCAGCCCGGATGTGACGCTGGCTGATCTCGACAAGCTGTGCGGCCGTTTCCATATCTCCGGTCTGCCGGTCGTTGACAACGACAACAAGCTCGTCGGCATCATCACCAACCGCGACATGCGTTTCATCGCATCCGAGGATTACGACCGTCTCAAGGTTTCCGAGGTCATGACCCGCGAAAACCTCATCACCGGCCCGTCCAACATCTCCAAGGAAGATGCCCACGACCTGCTGGCCAAGCACAAGGTCGAGAAGCTGCCGCTGGTTGACGATGAAGGCCACCTCACCGGCTTGATCACCGTGAAGGACTTCGTGAAGACCGAGCAGTATCCGGACGCCACCAAGGACGAACAGGGTCGTCTGCGCGTTGCCGCCGGCATCGGCTTCCTGGGTGACGCCTACAACCGTGCTTCCGCTCTGATGGAAGCCGGCGTGGACGTGCTCGTGGTCGACACCGCCAACGGTGAGGCCAAGCTGGCTCTCGACATGATTCGTCGCTTGAAGTCCGATTCCGCGTTCAAGGGCGTTGACATCATCGGCGGTAACGTGGCCACCCGTCAGGGCGCTCAGGCCATGATCGACGCCGGTGTTGACGCAGTCAAGGTTGGCGTGGGCCCAGGCTCCATCTGCACCACCCGCGTGGTGGCCGGTGTCGGTGTGCCGCAGCTCACCGCAGTGTACGAGGCCGCTCAGGCCTGCCGTGCCGCTGGCGTGCCGTGCATCGCCGACGGTGGCATTCACTACTCCGGCGACATCGCCAAGGCTCTGGTTGCCGGTGCCTCCACCGTCATGCTCGGCGGCACCCTCGCAGGCTGCGAGGAAGCTCCGGGTGAGAAGGTGCTGCTGCACGGCAAGCAGTACAAGCTGTACCGTGGCATGGGCTCCCTCGGCGCCATGGCTCCGCGTGGCAAGAAGTCCTACTCCAAGGATCGCTACTTCCAGGCCGACGTCACCTCTAACGACAAGGTCGTTCCGGAAGGCGTTGAAGGCGAAGTGCCGTACCGCGGACCGCTGAACGCAGTGCTGTACCAGATGATCGGCGGCCTGCACCAGTCCATGTTCTACATCGGCGCTCACAACATCGCCGAAATGCCGGAACGTGGCCGTTTCATCCGTATCACCGACGCTGGCTTGCGCGAATCCCATCCGCATGACATCGTCATGACTGCCGAAGCTCCGAACTACTCCGGCCGCCAGTGATTGCTGAATTCCAGTAATCAAAATCGGTAAAAGCCTCTTACTTCTCGGAAAAGACCGAAAGTAAGAGGCTTTACTCATATCTGCAACGTGAATATTTATAACCGAACGTCGCCCTATCGCCAAGTAGCGGTGTTTGATGTACGAAGCAAATCGCTAAAACAAGTGTGACTTCCCGGTGCGTAGGCCTTCCAATCTCCCTACCTCGCGGTATCTTCGAATGTTCAGCTGAAGCGTGCCAAGCGGCACGCGCACACGCAAAGGAAACGAGGCAAAATGGTTGACGCACATGACGGCGAAACGTATACGGCGAAAGGTTCGCGACTGATTTGGATCGATTGCGAAATGACCGGCTTGGATATTTTCCACGATGAACTGTGCGAGATCTCCGTGGTACCGACGGACTTCGACCTCAACGTGCTCGACGAAGGCATCGATTTCGTGATCAAGCCTTCCGATGCGGCCGTGGCCAATATGAACGATTTCGTGCGCGCCATGCACACTCGTTCCGGACTCATCAATGAATGGGAGAACGGCCTGAGCGTCGAAGAAGCCGAGCGGAAAGTCACCGAATACGTGGCCCGCTTCACCCCGGACGGCGTCAAGCCGCTGCTCGCAGGCAACTCCATCGGATCAGACAAAAAATTCCTCGACCGTTACATGCCGAACCTCATGGAACACCTGCACTACCGCGTAATCGACGTGAGCACGCTCAAAGAGCTTGCCCGCCGCTGGTATCCGGCCGTATACAACAACCGTCCGCCGAAGAACGGCGGGCATCGCGCGCTCGCCGACATCATCGAATCCTTGGATGAACTGCGTTACTACCGTAAGGCGTTCATGGCAGCGGCGCCCGGCCCTGACGCAGCCGAAGCCAAGGCGATCGCCGATCAGATCGTGGCAACCAGCATTTTGAACAACAACTGATTCCGCATATCGCACAATCGTTGGAAAACCTGATATTCCAACGAAAACATGGAAGGGACTCCAGTGAGCGCAGCCGATTGGACCAGCATCGAAATCCCGCAAGACATTCGCTTGGTGGTTGCCGATATGGACGGCACCCTGCTTGATGAGCATAGCGAGATTCCGCAAGGTTTCTGGCCGATGCTTGCCCGGCTGCGCTCGCGAGGCGTTGAATTCGTGCCGGCGTCCGGACGCCAGTACGCTACCTTGCGTGCCATGTTCGCCGATAAGGCGGCGCGGGTGCTTGACGGCGGCGAGCTTTCGTATATCGCGGAAAACGGCAATGTCGTGGCCATTGACGGTAATATCGCCGAAGTGCACGGCGTCGATACCGATGTGACCCGCTGGACCATCGATACGGTGAACGCTTTTGCCGCGGCTGGCGAATACGATATGGGATTGGTGCTTTGTGGCCTGCGCACGGCATATGTACAGCGCACGGACAAGCCGTTCCTTGACGAAGTCGGCAAATATTATGCGGCACTGGAGATTGTGGACGATCTGCATAGCGTGCTTGAAGATGTGATCGCATCAAACGGCGAAAGCGACACCATGCTCAAACTGGCGATTCTTGATTTCGACGGTGCCGAAGCGATGGCCGCGGAAAAGCTGACGCCACTGAAAAACGATTATCAGGTGGTGGTTTCCGGCAAACTGTGGGTCGACATCATGAATGCTACAACCAATAAGAAGCAGGGCGTCGAAGCGTTGCAGCGCGTGCTTGGCGTCACTGCGGCCCAAACGGCGGTATTTGGCGATTATCTTAACGATTTGCAGATGCTTTCGGCGGGGCAGTGGTCGTTTGCCATGGGCAATGCGCACCCTGCGTTGAAGCAAGCCGCGCATTTTGTGGCTCCATCCAATGCCGATCACGGGGTGCTTCAGGTTGTCGACAAGCTGATTGCGTAAGGAAGCCGTTTTTTCGAAATTGATGGTCGATTGAACAGGAAAGGCGGTGCGGCATGCGGCAGGCTGAGGCATTGGCGATTCTGCAAAGTGGCGCGAGCGTCTTTCTGACGGGTGCGCCGGGTGCTGGCAAGACTTACGTGCTTAATGAGTTCGTGCGTCGGGCCCGTGCCGAAGGTGCGGCGGTGTCGGTGACGGCGTCTACCGGTATCGCGGCCACGCATATCAACGGGCAGACCATTCATTCATGGAGCGGTGTCGGACTTGCCAACGCGCTCACCGACAATCTGATCAAAACCATACGTACCCGACGCAAACGTAAGCTGCAGGGCGCTGACATTCTCATCATCGATGAGGTTTCCATGCTGCATGCGTGGCTGTTCGACATGGTCGATCAGGTGTGCCGCATCATTCGACGTGACCAACGCCCGTTCGGAGGGCTTCAAGTGGTGCTGTCCGGCGATTTCTTCCAGCTTCCTCCAGTGAGTGTGGGTGGGCGCAACCACGATTTGGTCACGCCAAGCCCGGAATTCGTGGCTTCCCGCGAACAGTATGCGAAAGCGGGACTCAATCCAGATGGTTTCGTCACCGAATCATTGGTATGGCGGGAATTGAATCCCGCAATCTGTTACCTGACCGAACAGCATCGTCAGGATGACGGCAGTCTGCTCACCGTATTGACCGATATTCGCAACGGTTGCGTGAATGACGACGATCGCAATGTGCTCCTCACCAGACTGGGCGCAATCCCCGAACCTGGTCAGCAGGCCGTCAATCTGTTTCCCGTCAACAAGCAGGCGGACACGCTCAACGACATGCGTCTGTTCGAAATCAACGAGGAACCGCACGAATATTTCGCCGAAGCCGCAGGACCAGTCAATCTGGTGGAACGTTTGAAGAAAAACATGCTTGCCCCCGAACGCTTGCAGCTCAAAACCGGAGCCGCGGTGATGGCCGTACGCAATGACACCGACCACCAATTCGTGAACGGATCATTGGGCACCGTGCGCGGATTTGCCGCCGAAAACAAGGGCGGATGGCCGATCGTTGAATTCGAAAACGGCAATATCGTCACCATGAAGCCGAATTGCTGGGAAATGATGGACGGCGACACAGTGCTTGCCAGCGTCAACCAAGTGCCGTTGCGCTGCGCGTGGGCGATCACCATCCACAAATCGCAAGGTATGACGCTCGACCGTGCGGCGATGGATTTGCGGCGCACCTTCGCGCCCGGCATGGGGTATGTGGCGCTGTCTCGCGTGGAAGGTCTGCAAGGCCTGTATTTGAACGGTGTGAACGAACGCATGTTTTTGGTTTCGCCCGATGCGGTGCGCCTGGACGGCGAGTTGCGTCTCGCCTCGGCACAGGCGTCCGATACATTGGCTCACGATGGCATCGCCGCGTTCCGGCGCAACATCGAAGTTTTGGACGATGATGAGTTCGCACAGGATGCGCTGTTCTGATAATTGTCTCTTCCGGCCGGCCATTCGATTATTGGCCGGTGAACGGGTGGTCGGATTGGGCTTACGTCCCCTTGCCTGAGTAGTTTTGGGCATATGACTAAAGCACTTCGTATGTCCACCATGTTCCTGCGCACTCTGCGCGAGGATCCCGCCGATGCCGACGTCGTATCGGACAAGCTTCTGCAGCGCGCCTGCTACCTGCGCAAGGCCGCTCCGGGTATTTGGACCTGGCTGCCGCTGGGCCTGAATGTTCTGAACAAGATCGAAAACATCATCCGTGAGGAAATGGCTTCGATCGACGCTCAGGAAGTCCATTTTTCCGGTCTGCTGCCGCGTGAGCCGTATGAGGCCACCCATCGTTGGGAAGAGTATGGCGACAACATCTTCCGTTTGAAGGACCGCCACGAGGCCGACTATCTGTTGGCGCCGACCCATGAGGAAATGTTCACCCTGCTGGTCAAGGACCTGTACTCCTCCTACAAGGATCTGCCGGTTACCCTCTACCAGATCCAGACCAAGTATCGTGACGAATTCCGCCCGCGTGCAGGCCTGATCCGTGGCCGCGAGTTCATCATGAAGGATGCCTACTCCTTCACGCTTGACAAGGAAGGCCTTGTCAAGGCGTATATGGACGAGCGTGGCGCCTACGAGCGCATCTTCAACCGTCTTGATCTGAAATACGTGCCGGTGCACGCCATGGCAGGCCCGATGGGTGGTTTCGAATCAGAAGAGTTCCTTGCCCCGATGGAAATCGGTGAAGACACCTTCGCACAGTCGCCGAGCGGCAAGGCTTGGAATGTTGAGGCGCTGACCACTCCGGAACCGGAAGCCATCGACTTCAGCAACACTCCGTCAGCTGAAAAGCGCCCGACGCCGAATGCCGAAACCATTGACAAGATGGTCGAATTCGCCAACGCCAACCATCCGCGTTCCGACGGCCGCGCGTGGGAGGCTTCCGACATTCTGAAGAACGTGGTGATCGCCGTGATGCATCCGCAGGATGACGATCATGACGAGCCGTGGCGCGAACTGGTGGTTGTCGGCGTGCCTGGCGATCGTACCGTTGACATGAAGCGTCTTGAAGCGCAGTTCACTCCGGCTGAAATCGAAGAGGCCACCGACGAGGACCTGAAGAAGCATCCGGAACTCGTCAAGGGCTATATCGGCCCGATGGCGCTCGGACCGCAGGCCCGTGACGGCGAAAAGGCTGAAAACGCCAACGAAACCGGCGAAGCATTGCGTTACCTCATCGACGCGCATATCGCCCGTGGTTCCGCATGGTTCACCGGTGCCGACGAAGCCGGAGTCGACTACTACGATCTCGTGTACGGTCGTGACTTCGAAGCCGATGGCGTTGTGGAAGCCGTGCAGGTTCGCCATGGCGACATGAGCCCGGATGGTTCCGGTCCGCTGAGCTTCGAACGCGGTGTGGAAATCGGCCAGGTGTTCCAGCTTGGCTTGAAGTATTCCAACGCGCTTGGCCTGAAGGTGCTCGACCAGAACGGCAAGACCGTGCCGGTGTGGATGGGGTCCTACGGCATTGGCGTGTCCCGTGTGATGGCTTGCATCGCCGAAACCCACCATGACGAGAAGGGCTTGGCATGGCCGGCCATCATCGCCCCTGCGCAGGTGCATGTGGTGGCCACCGGCAAGGATGCGGCCGCATTCGAAGCCGCGGAACAGCTGATTGCCGAACTGGAAGCCAAGGGCATCGAAGTGATCTTCGATGATCGCAAGAAGGTTTCTCCGGGCGTCAAGTTCAAGGATGCCGAGCTTATCGGCGTGCCGCTGATCGCCGTCGCAGGCCGCGACACCGTCAACAACGGCACCATCGAAGTGCGTGATCGCAATGGCGAGAACGCCGAAGCCGTGCCTGTTGCCAACGCGGCCCAGGTGATTGCCGATCGCGTCGCCGCGCTGCTGAAGTAAGAATCGTAAACCATTTCGATTATTCCAAGGATTACACGGAAGATTATGGATGCACCATAGTCTTCCGTTTTTTTTTTTAAAAAAAAGTGATCGAAGAATTACAGAAAGTATTTATGGGGAAGTCAGACGAAATCCTACACACCTATCGACGGTGCATTGCTGTGGATAAGTGAGATTTATCCACTTACTATCCACGACTCGCCCGAAATGACGTCCTCTATCCACATTCGCCAGTCGAGCTTGTACAAGCAAAGCCGATTCGGCGATAGTGGTGGTACCGCGGAAACGCAAGGAAGCGGAAAGGCGTGCAGAACCCCTCTCTCGCAACCCATTTCTCCGACTGCACGTTGCTTTCGCACCTTCATCGGTGCTTTCCGCGGCCCCTTTATTACCAATGCGACAGAAAGGGCCGATCATGGCACAACAGCAAGCTCTCATCACCATCACCGGATATGTGGGCGCCAATCCCACACAATTCAACAAGGATGGCATGCCCCATGCCAGTTCGTTCAGAATGGCGAGCACCAGACGGTATTTCGACAATCGCACACAGCAATGGAAGGATCTTCCCACCACATGGATCACGGTGAAAGCGTACCGGAACCTATCCGAGAACATCTGCCAATCTCTGAAGAAAGGCGAGCCGGTTATCGTGACGGGCGCGCTCGCCACGGAAACGTGGGCCGATCAGAACGGCAAACCGCAGTCACGCATAGTGCTGGAAGCCAGCGCCGCAGGGCACGACCTTAACCGGGGAGTCACCACGTTGCGTAAGTTCGTCAAGCCAAACGACCAAGCCCAACCGGAAACGAAGGGCACGGAACCTCAAGTGGGAGTCGACCCGTTCGCAAGGCACAGCAGCGTGGCTCCGGTTGAGATAGTGGTTCCCGAAGATGACGAAGCCGCCGAATTCTCGGGAAACCACGAAGAATTCGGCGGCGACATATATTAGGAGGCACCGATGTTTCGCACGATGGGCGATGATTGCCTACTGATGATGCGGCTCGCTACCAGATGCGCACGCGCTGATCGGGGTCGAGCCACATGCCATCCTCCGGCTTCACGTCGAACGCCTTGTAGAACAGATCCACGTTGCGTGCGATGCCGTTCGTGCGGCATTCGGCGGGGGAGTGCGGGTCGATCTGCAGATACTGCTCCGCCAGCTCGTCACGATTCTTGGTGCGCCAGATGGACGCGTAGCTGAGGAAGAAACGTTGCAATCCGGTGAAACCGTCGATTTGCGGCGCTTCAGACAGCGAAGCTTCAATGGACTCCATGGAACCGTTCTTCTCACGGCCTGCCACCTCGTCAAGAGCGAACGCATATGCTTTGAGCGCAATGTTCACGCCACTCAGGTCGCCGATGTTCTCGCCGATGGTCAAAGCGCCGTTCACATGCGGAGCCTGAGCTGGATCGTCGGCGTATTTTTCGGCGAGCTGGGTCGGCACGAATGCGTCGTACTGGTCGATGAGTTTCTGCGTGAGCTGCTCGAAATTAGCCTTGTCTTCTTCGGTCCACCAGTCGTTGAGCTTGCCGTCGCCGTCGTACTGGGCACCCTGATCGTCGAAGCCGTGGCCGATCTCATGGCCGATCACCGCTCCGATACCGCCATAGTTCGCGGCGTCTTCGGCGTTCGGGTCGAAGAACGGCGGCTGCAGAATGGCGGCCGGGAACACGATCACGTTCATGGTCGGCTCATAATAGGCGTTCACCGTCTGCGGATTCATCAGCCATTCGTCCTTGTCGACGCTCTTGCCGACTTTGGCCAGCTGATAGCCGGTCTCATACAAGTTGGCGGCACGCATGTTCTCGGCAAAACCGGCATTCTCGTGCACATCAAGCGCGGAATAGTCACGCCAATGGTTCGTATAGCCGATCTTCGGCACGAACTTGGAGAGCTTCTCCAACGCCTTCTGCTTGGTTTCTTCGCCAAGCCAGACGGAGTTGGAAATGGACACGCGGTAGGCGTCGATCAGATTGCCGACCAGCTGTTCCATACGCTGCTTCGACGACTCGGGGAAGTGCCTCTTCACATATTCGCGGCCGACATCCTCGCCGCAGATGCCGTTGACCAGCGAAACGCCGCGCTTCCAACGCACGCGCTGCTGCTTCTGACCAGACAACGTCTTGCCATAGAACTCGAAATTCGTCTCATCGAATTCGTGCGGCAGCTCCAAGGTGGAGCCGATGATCACATGCACGCGTGCCCACAGCTTGAGATCGTCAAGATCCGCGGCCTTCCAGAATGCGTTAAGACCGGTGAGGAAGCTGGGCTCATGCACCACCACATGGTTGAAAATGCCTTGGAAATCAAGCGGCTGCACCTGAGCGGCGGAAGTCTGGTCGTATGCGGTCTGCCAAGCGTCGATCCACGTGTCGAGATCGTAATCGGCGAGCATTCCGCTTAATTCCGCATAATCGGTGGGATTATAGGTCTTCACCGAATCACGGGTTGCCACATTGTCCCAATGGTTCGCGGCGATACGTGTCTCCACGTCGAGGAAACGCTGGGCTTGAGCTTCGGCCTGCTCGTCATCGGCGGCGAGCTTCGCGTTCTTCAACTGCTTGGCCACCATATCGACGTATGCTTCACGAATCGGCGCATAATGGTCTTCACGGTAATACGCCTCATCGGGCAGTCCCAAGCCAGACTGTTCAATATGGATGATGTTGGTTTCGGGAGCGCCCGGATCGCCATACACGGCAATGCCGATCAGGTCAGGGCCGCCAGCCGGGTTCATCGCGCCCAAAGAGCGGGTGAGTTCAGCCTTGTCGGCAGCGACGTCAATAGCCTTCAACTGGTCTTCAATGGCCGCGAGTCCGGAAGCGTTGATGGCGTCGACGTCAAGGAAACTCGCATACAGGGCGTGGGACTTCTCGGCAGGGCAGTCGTCGTCTTCGAGAATCTCACGAATCTGGTTTTCGGCATCTTCAGCGAGCTTATCGAACGAACCATAACGGGAACGATCATCAGGAAGACGATACATGTCGATCCATGGGCCGTTGACATAGCGGAACAGATCTTGCGCAGGGCCGGTCACGGCGGAGAACGATGCCGGATCGATGCCCGAATTCAAAGTGGTACTCATGGCTTCACACTATCCATCTTTGGTGACAAAACAGTGTATCTGAAACGAATAATCATCATTCCGCAACGGCATGCATAAGGTGAGATTTGCATAATCGTAAGAAAAGCCAGGGAGAGCCGAGCACTGTAGGGCGTACGAAGTAGGGTTAGAGGCATGATTGAACTGAAAACACCGAAAGAGATCGAAGAGATGAAGCCTGCCGGCCGTTTTGTCGGCGGCATTCTGCGCGATCTCAAGGAATTTACCAAAGTTGGTACCAATCTGCTGGAAATCGATGAATTCGTGCACAAGCGCATCGTCGATCGCAAGGGTGCCGAATCCTGCTATGTCGACTATGCTCCGGATTTCGGTACCGGCCCGTTCGCGCACTATATTTGCGTTTCCGTGAACGATGCCGTACTGCACGGCGTTCCGTTCGATTACAACCTGAAGGACGGCGATTTGGTCAGCCTCGATCTGGCGATCAACGTCGATGGCTGGGTTGCCGATTCCGCCATCAGCTTCGTGGTCGGCGAGCATAAGGATCCTGAGGATCTGCGCCTGATCAAGTGCACCGAAGAGGCGCTCGCGGCCGGTATTGCCGCTGCGCAGCCGGGCAACCGTTTGGGTGATGTTTCCGCGGCAGTCGGCGATGTGGCCCGCGAATACGGCTATCCGATCAATCTTGAATTCGGCGGCCATGGCGTCGGCCGTATTATGCACGGCGATCCGCATGTGCCGAACGATGGCCGCGCGCACCACGGCTACAAGCTGCGTCCGGGCCTGGTCATCGCCATCGAACCGTGGTTCCTCAAGACCACCGACGAAATCTACCAGGATCCGAAAGATGGTTGGACGCTGAAGAGCTCCGACGGTTCCCGTGGCGCGCATAGCGAACACACCATCGCCATCACCGACAACGGTCCGGTGATCCTCACCGTTCGCGACAAGTGATCAGACGGTAGCGTAAAACGCGGCAAAGCTCCAATACGACGGAGCGAAGCGTACGAAAAGAAGGCCGATGCCCACGATTATTCGGGCATCGGCCTTTTATATGCGTAATTTCGCGCGGAAATAGTCGAATTATTTGCCTTGCAGGAATGAAGTATCGGATGTCAATCGATTGATTTTGAGACGAAACCATGCTTGGAAACGCGCATGCCATATAGTGTTCGATACTTCCGAACGGTTAAGGAGCGTGCAAGTATGGCCACAGCCAATCTGAGTGTGGAATCCAAAGACTTCACCCTGCCGGTGGTCGAAGCCACGGCGGGTGCGGACGGCATCGTGGTGTCCACGCTGCGCAACGACGGCTGGGTCACACTCGACCCTGGTTTCCTGACGACTGCGCAATGCGAATCGAAAATCACGTACATCGACGGCAAGAACTCGATCCTGCGCTACCGCGGATACCCGATCGAGCAGTTGTGTGAGCAATCCGATTTCCTTGAGGTCGCCTGGTTGCTGCGTCATGGCGAACTGCCGAATCAGGAGCAGTACGACCGGTTCATTTCCGACATCAACCATCGCACGATGGTGGGTGAGGATTTCCGTACCTTCATGGGTTCTTTCCCACGCACCGCGCATCCGATGAGCGTGATGGCATCCGCGGTCAACGCGCTCGCCACCTTCTATCCGGACACTACTGATATCAATGATTCCGACCAGCTTGACGAGGCTGCGACCATCATTATGGCAAAGGCACGAACCATCGTCAGCTACATTTTCCGCCGTCGCCGCGATGAGCCGATGCTGTATCCGGATTATTCGCGCGGCTATGTCGACGATTTCCTGCGCATGTGCTTTGCGGTGCCGTACGAGCCGTTCGATTCCGACCCGCTGTACGTGCATGCGCTCGGACGCCTGCTGATCATTCATGCCGATCATGAGCAGAACTGCTCCACTTCCGTGGTACGTATCGCCGGTTCCGCCCACGCCAACCTGTATTCCGCGGTTGCGGCGGGCATCAACGCGCTGTCGGGCCCATTGCATGGTGGTGCGAATGAAGCGGTGCTCCGTCAGCTCAAAGCCATTCGCGATTCAGGCAAAACCGTCAAGGAATTCGTGGAAGACGCCAAAACCAGCGGTCAGCGTATTTCCGGACTCGGCCACCGCGTGTACAAGTCGTACGATCCGCGTGCCGCGATCGCCAAGAAGTATCTGCAGAAGATCATGGAACGCGCGGACACGTTGAAATTGCCTGCCGACGAGCGTGCGCTGTTCGACGTCGCCACGGAATTGGAGAAAATCGCGCTGAACGACGAGTATTTCGTGTCGCGTCACCTGTATCCGAATGTCGACTTCTACACAGGATTGATCTATCGCGCAATCGGGTTCGATCCGTCCATGTTCACCACATTGTTTGCATTGGGGCGTATTCCCGGTTGGATCGCGCAGTATCGTGAGATGCTTGCCGATCCGAACACCAAGATCGGTCGTCCGCGTCAGGTGTACACCGGTTATACCGAACGTGATTACACTCCGATCGACCGTCGATAGTTGCTTTTTCGCTGTTTCATGGACTTGTGATGCTGTTCGCCAAGCCCTGCGGCTAAAGTATTGCACGGAAACATGCAAGTAATGTAATCACTGTTGTGAAGGAGCGAAGAATGACCGATCAGCGCACTGCGTGGGGTTGGGGTCTGTCCAGCGTGGATGCGGCCGGCAACACTTTGGACGTATGGTACCCGGAACTGAAGCTTGGCGAGGCTCCGGAGGAGGTGGCACGCCCGAACCATAATTTTGGCAATCTCGCCCATGAGGGCGTCGATGCGCGTGGCGTGCGCCGCATTCCGGTGTTCACGGTGTCGAAGCTTGACGAACCGATCGAAGACGCAGCCGACGCATACCTGCGTCTGCATCTGCTGAGCATGCGTCTCGCCAAGCCGAACACACTGAATCTGGACGGCATTTTCGCAGCCCTCAACAATGTGGTGTGGACCAACTATGGTCCTTTCGCGGTCGAGGATTTCGCGCTGCGCAAGCTTGACGTGATGGCCGCGGCCAACCAGTGCGTTCCGGGACTGCCGAAGGTTGACGTGAACGTGCTGTCGATCGACAAGTTCCCGCGCATGGTCGACTATGTGGTGCCGACCGGCGTGCGTATCGGCGACGCCGACCGCGTGCGTTTGGGTGCCCACCTTTCCGAAGGCACCACCGTCATGCATGCCGGCTTCGTGAACTTCAACGCCGGCACGCTCGGCGTTTCCATGGTGGAAGGCCGTGTTTCCCAGGGTGTTGTGGTCGGCAACGGTTCCGATATCGGCGGCGGCGCATCCATCATGGGCACCCTGTCCGGTGGCGGCAAGCTTAAGAACTCCATCGGCGAGCACTCCCTGCTTGGCGCGAACGCGGGCATCGGCATCTCCCTCGGCGACAACTGCGTGGTTGAAGCCGGTCTGTATGTGACCGCCGGCACCAAGGTGACCATCTACGACAAGGCCAAGGTCGCGGCAGGCGAACCGCTCGAAACCGTCAAGGGCGCCGATCTTTCCGGCAAAGACAACATCCTGTTCATCCGTAATTCCGTGTCCGGCCGTATCGAAGCGCGCTATCGCAAGACCGGCATCGAATTGAACGAAAAACTGCACAAGAACTAAATATCAAATATGAAAATCTCCCTCATTACCGTCGGCAAAGTCAAGGAACAATATCTGCGCGACGCCATCGCCGAATATTCGAAACGACTCAGCCGATACTGCAAGCTTGACATCGTCGAAGTGGCCGACGAGAAAACACCCGAGCATGCCAGTGAGGGAGTGGAACGGCAAATCAAAGCCAAGGAAGGCGAACGCATCGCCAAGCATATTCGCGACGATGCGTTCGTCATCGCGCTCGCCATCGAAGGCCAGCAGCTGACCAGTGAAGAACTTGCGCAGAAAATCGACGGTCTTGGAGTGCATGGCACCAGCCATATCCAACTCATCATCGGCGGATCGCTCGGACTTGACCCAACGATTGTGAAACGGGCCGACTACCTGCTGAGTTTTTCCAAAATGACTTTTCCTCATCAATTAATGCGCGTTATTCTGCTTGAACAGCTGTATCGTGCATGCAAAATCAATGCCGGCGAACCGTATCATAAATGACGTGCAATCAATGTCGCGTAATGCGTACACAGGTTCGCGAGTATGATATGGCAGGATTGCGATGCGGCAAAATATGGTGAGATCGCCGAAAGATAATAAGTAGAAGGCCTTGCCTATACTAGTACCCCGTGAGTGACTACAGAAGCGAACGCGAGCAGCGAGAACGCCGTCGCCGCACCATGGTGCGGGCGGTGTGCATCGTCATCGCTGCGGCGATGCTGCTGAGTCTGGTTATTCCTGCTATCTACGCAGGTCTTTGACGCCTTTGGTCCGGTATGATCCTCCCCGGACCTGCAATCCCATACGTAACGAGACTGGTTCGCGGCTCGGCAGGATGGGAACGAGTATGTGGGTACGTGGAAGAAGTTGAGGATTGTGCGAAAGCCGTATGAGGCTCCATGACAGAATATAAAGAACGCATAAAGAAATGTATGGTGTAAACGATGGCAGAATTTGATTTTTCCCAGGCAATCGGCGAGGCGCGCGCCAAATACGAGTCGATTTCCAAGGCGCTTGACGTCGACCGACTGACCGCGCAGGCCAAAGATCTTGAAGTTCAGGCGGCCGAACCGGGATTGTGGGACAATCCCGAAAACGCGCAGAAAGTGACCAGCAAACTGTCGGCAGTGCAGTCCCAGCTGAAGCGTCTCGCTTCCGCAAGCCAGCGCATCGACGACGTCGAAACGTTGGTGGAATTGGGTCAGGAGGAAGAAGACGCCGACACGTTGGCGGAAGCGCAGTCCGAAGTCGAAAGCATTCAGAACGATCTGGCCGACATGGAAATCCAGACCCTGCTCGACGGCGAATATGACGAACGTTCCGCAGTGGTGACCATCCGCTCCGGCGCGGGCGGTGTGGATGCCGCCGACTTCGCTCAGATGCTGCTGCGCATGTACCTGCGTTGGGCGGAGCGCAATGGGTATAAGGCCAAGGTCATGGACACCTCCTACGCCGAAGAGGCGGGCATCAAGTCCGCCACCTTCCAGGTGGATGCCCCTTATGCGTATGGTCGCATGAGCGTGGAAGGCGGCACCCACCGTTTGGTGCGTATCTCCCCGTTCGACAACCAAGGCCGTCGCCAAACCAGCTTCGCGGCAGTGGAAGTGGTGCCGCTCGTTGAGGCGACCGATCACATCGACGTGCCCGATTCCGAAATCCGCGTTGACACCTACTGCTCCTCCGGCCCTGGCGGTCAGGGCGTGAACACCACGTATTCCGCGGTGCGTATCACCCACATTCCGACCGGCATCGTGGTGACCATGCAGGACGAGCGCTCGCAGATCCAGAACCGTGCCGCTGCCATGGCCGTGCTGCAGTCCCGACTGTTGGTGCTGCGCCACGAAGAGGAAGCCAAGAAGAAGAAGGAGCTCGCCGGCGATATCAAGGCCAGCTGGGGTGACCAGATGCGTTCCTACGTGCTGCATCCGTACCAGATGGTCAAGGATCTGCGCACCGGCTATGAGACTTCGCAGACCCAGGCCGTGTTCGACGGCGATATCGACGCGTTCATTGAGGCCGGCATCCGTTGGCGTCATGAGCAGCGTCGCGCGGCGGCCGAAGAGGCGGACGCCTAAAAACCACGATTACCGTAATCAGAACAGCACATAGTGGAGGGGTACGACGATGGCGCTGATTTCGCTTGAACATGTGAGCAAGGTGTATCCGAAAGGCACCAGGCCTGCCTTGGATGACATCAATCTCGACATTGATCGAGGGGATTTCGTGTTCCTCGTGGGCGCTTCAGGTTCCGGCAAAACCACATTGCTGAGCCTGTTGCTGCGCGAGGAGGAGGTCACGGATGGCGAGATTCGCGTCGCAGGTAATGATTTGAGGCGCCTGTCGTCAAGGCAGGTGCCGCATTACCGTCGTTCCATCGGTTTTATCTTCCAGGATTACAAACTCCTCAACAACAAAACGGTATGGGAGAATGTGGCGTTCGCGCTTGAAGTGATTGGCACAAGCCGTTCCACCGTCAAATCGTTAGTGCCGAAAGTGCTGCAGACTGTCGGTCTCACCGGTAAGGAAAACAACTATCCGCACGAGCTTTCCGGCGGTGAGGCACAGCGTGTGGCCATTGCGCGAGCGTATGTGAACCATCCGCAGATTCTGCTGGCCGACGAGCCTACTGGAAATCTCGATCCGACCACATCGCTGGGCATTATGGAAGTGCTGGACGCCATCAACCGCACTGGCACCACCATCGTCATGGCAACGCATAACGAGGAAATCGTCAACTCCATGCGCAAGCGTGTGGTCGAACTGCATACCGGCAAAATCGTGCGTGACGAGCAGCAGGGATCCTACGATTCCGCACTGTACTTCCCGGATGCCGAAGTCGAATCCAAATCGCATCAGGCGTTGAACGGCGGCGACGTCGACTCGAAATATCGTGCGCCGGGCGCGCTTGAAATGTCTGATTTTTCCGATGAGGCGGTGGACGTGGAAGGCGCGACGCGAGCCGAAACCGCGGCGAACGCGGTTGATGCCGTAGCTGCGGCCATCCACAGCGGCAATGGTGATGCGGGCATCGCGCGTCTCGCCAATTCCGTGCATTCCGGTCGCACCGGTCGTTATGGCGAGGCGTTCGCTCCGGTGGAGACTACGCTGACCTGGGGCAAGGGACTGAAACTTGAGGATCTTGCCGAACAGGAGCATGCCGATTCGGCTGCACGTTCGCAGACCGAAGCCAATGCCGACGCGACTGGCTCTTCGCCTGATACAGGCATGGAATCAAGCAAAGCGGCTGAAAACGAGCAATCCGCGGAGCCAACGGTTCCCGCTCCTCCGGCACTGCCGATGCCTCCCGCTCCGCCCGCGCCTCCGGCTCCTCCGGCAGCGCCCGCCGCGACTGCCGGTGGCGAGGCGAAATCCGTCGAACAATCCGATGAACAGCATGAAACGTCCGAAAGCAAGGAGAACGACTGATGCGTTTGCGTTTCATTCTTTCCGAAACCTGGAGCAGCCTCAAGCGCAACGTGCCCATGTTGCTTTCAGTGATGCTCGTTACATTCATCTCGTTTCTGTTTATCGGCGCATCGGTGCTCACTCAGGCGCAGATCACCAAAGCCAAAGGCGATTGGTATTCCAAGGTTGAAGTGGTGGTGTGGATGTGTCCCGATGGCACCAGCCAATCCGTGAACTGCACCGCGGGAACCGCGGCAACGCAGACTCAGATCAATGACTTGCAGAAAACCATTCGCAACGAGCTTGCCGATGATGTATCGCAAATCACTTTTGTAAGCAAGGAAGATTTCTACAACGACACTTTCCTCAAACAATATCCGAACGGTGAATATCAGGGGCGTACGCTCACTGCCGACGATATGCAGGATTCATTGTGGCTGAAACTGAAGAATCCTGAGAAATATCAAGTCGTTTCCGAAGTGCTTTCTGGCAAGGAGGGCGTCGATACTGTCAGTGATCAACGGCAGATTTTTGAGCCGGTGTTCGCAGTGCTGAATCGTGCGACCATTGCAACCGCCGCATTGGCCGCGGTGATGGTGGTCGTCGCCATTATGCTGACCGGTACCACAATTCGCATGTCTGCTGCGTCACGTCGAACCGAAACGGAGATCATGCGTTTGGTGGGTGCTTCGAATTGGACCATTCGGCTGCCATTCATTCTTGAAGGGGCGATCGCATCAATGGTCGGCTCCTTGCTTTCCTGCGTCACTTTATCGGCATTGGTGAAGGTATTTATCACTGATTGGCTTGCAGCCTCCGTGAAATGGATTCCATATGTGAATCAGATGACGGTATTGTGGATTTCGCCGATTTTGGTTGCAGGAGCGGTGCTGTTGTCGGTGATTGCATCCACAGTGTCGTTGCATAGATATTTGAAAGCCTGAGAACATTCCGTTTTGTACGGATTGGATACGTTTATCTGTGTCGCGTTTTAAGCATGGGATGCTATGGTATGGAACCAATGATGGGAGGCAAGTGACCGAATGACAAGCAAGAAAGCTCTAAAACCGGCCGTCGCGGTGTTTGCAACGGGGGCTTTGTGCGCCACGATGGCGATTGCCCCGTTCTCGTCTGCGGTTCCGCAGGCGCAAGCCAATACATACAGCAATCTGGTGAATGCCCAGAATAAGAAGGCTGCCAGCTCTCAGCGTGAAGCCCAGTTGCGTTCACAGCTTTCCGGTGTGAAGTCTGATTTGGCCGACAAGATCGTCGAGCTGGATGAATTGACAAATACGAAAATTCCTGCAGCTCAAGCTGCAGTCGATGAGGCAAATGCTACTGCCGCTTCGGCACAGAGTGAAGCTGATGCTGCGGCTTCCCGTTTGGAGGCCGCGCAAAAAGATAAGGAAAACCTCGAAGCGCAGATCGAACAGACCGGCAAGGATTATGATGACGCGCATGCGGCCGTGGCACAGATGGCTCGTGAAGACCTGCATGGTTCCGATGCATCCACTGTGATGAGCGTGGTGACAGGTTCCACGAGCACTCAGGAATTCATTAATTCCATGCAGTCTCGTGATGCGTTGAGCCGTACCGAAGCCAATGCGGCAAGTGATGCGGCGAATACGTTGAATACGTCGATGAACCGCAGCGAGCGTCTTTCTGCAATCGAGAAGCAGATCGCCAATCTGAAAACCGCAGCTGACGAAAAAGCCGCTTCCGCACAGCAGGCTGCTGCTTCCGCACAGACCCAGCGCGACTCGCTTGACCAGTTGCGTGCAGAAGGCGAAACCCGCCGTGCCGAATTGGAAAGCCAACAGTCGCAGCTGAACGGCAGCGTGGCCAAACAGGCGGCGCAAACGGTTATGTTGCAGTCACAGGTCGATTCCTTCAACCGCCAGTATGCAGCCGAGCAGGCCGCAGCAGCTAATCAAAACAATGGTGGCAATCAAGGGCAGACCCGGCCAGGCAACAACAATACCAATAGTGGCGGCAACAATGTGACGCCTGCTCCTGCTCCTACGCCTACTCCTACGCCTGCTCCCGCGCCGAGTACCAATAACAATTCCGGTCAGGGAACCTCCAATGGCGATTACGGCAATGGCTACGTGGCCGGCCAGTGCACGTGGTGGGCGTACGAACGTCGTAGACAGATGGGTATCGGAACCCCCTCGTACTTGGGTAACGGTGGCCAGTGGTACGCTACCGCACCGTCGTATGGTCTTCGCGTGGATCATAGCCCGCAGGTCGGTGCGGCAATCTCCTTCCTGCCCGGTCAGGCTGGTGCCGATGGCTTCTACGGTCATGTGGGTGTGGTGGAAGCGGTGAATGGCAACACCATCACCATTTCCGAAATGAACGCGGCTGGTGGGCCATATGTGGTGTCGTACCGCACACTGTACAACGCGTCCCAGTTCTGGTATGTGCACTGATTCATCAAGGAGCGTTTGAGCTTTCCTTGAGCGTTGTGTCGCGGGAGCGCGCCGCCTGAATCGTTGGGCGGCGCGCTCCCGTGATATTGTCGATTGTTGCGTTGCAGAACACTTCTTTGAAGAACCGGAAAGGAGGTCCGACATGGCCAAGGAGCAAGGCGTGAAGCCGATTGCGCAAAACAAGAAGGCACGCCACGACTATGCCATTGAAGACAAGTATGAAGCCGGTCTGGTGTTGACCGGCACTGAGGTGAAGTCGCTTCGAGAAGGCCGCGCATCGCTGGCCGAATCGTTCATTACCATCGACCGTCGCGGTGAAATGTGGCTTGAGGGAGCCAATATTCCCGAATATCTCAACGGAACGTGGAACAATCATGCCCCTAAGCGCAAGCGTAAGCTGTTGCTTCACGCGGCGCAGATCGACAAGCTGGCTCGTCAAAGCCAAGCCAAGGGTTTCACCATCATTCCGCTGAGCCTGTATTTCAAAGACGGTCGAGTCAAGGCGGAAATCGCATTGGCACGAGGCAAGAAGGAATTCGACAAGCGTCAGGCATTGCGCGAGGAGCAAGACAAGCGTGAGGCCTTGCGTGCCATGCGATATGCCAACAAGCAGGTGCGATAAGTGGTAACCGGAAAATTTCCGGTTTCACATACTGATATACAGCGGTGGCCGTAATCTTTTTGTAGCTTGCCCTCTCTAGTGTATGGTTCAGATTCGGTCGAATAGACCGAGCGAGACATAGGAGAAGGATATGGAAGCGAAGAAAAGTCTGAAGACGGTTGCCGCGTGTGCGCTGAGCGTTGCGATGCTGTTTGCTGGAGCGGCATGCGGCGCCAGTGATGGAAGCGACGATGCGGCTTCGTCCGATAGCGGTTCGAAATCGAGCGAACTGACGGGTTATGACGTTTCGTCGGTGCAGAAAGACGATGACATCGCCAAACTGTTGCCCGATTATGTGACGAAGGACGGCAAGCTCACCATCGGCATGGACACGTCGTACGCTCCCGCCGAATTCCTTGCGGAGGACGGCAAGACCCCGGTCGGCTTCGATGTCGATATCGCCAAGGCTTTGGCGCAGGTGTTCGGCCTTGAAGCGGATCCGGAAACCGCGAATTTCGATTCGATCATTCCATCGGTCGGATCCAAGTACGATATCGGCATTTCGTCGTTCACCGTGACCAAGGAACGTTTGGAAGCGGTTGATTTCGTAAGCCATTTTGATGCCGGATCGGCATGGGCCGTGAAGAAGGGCAATCCGAACAAGATCGACACGTCCGATCTGTGCGGCAAGAAGGTGGCCGTGCAGACCGCCACCATGCAGGAGACCGAAGCGAACAAGATAGCCAAGCAATGCGAGGCCGACGGCAAGGATAAGCTTGAAGTGATCTCCAGCAAGCTGCAGACCGATGTGACCACGAACGTTGTCACCGGCAAGGCCGACGTGTTCTATGCCGATTCGCCGGTTGCGGGCTATGCCATCGCGCAAACCGATGGACAGCTGGAAATGCTGGGCAAGGTCGAAGGCGTCGCTCCGGAAGGCATCGTCATCAAAAAAGGCGACAGCCAGATGGATGAGGCCGTACAGAAGGCCGTGCAGAAGCTCATCGACGACGGTACGTATCTGAAGATCCTTAAGTATTGGGGTGTCGAGGACGGTGCCATCGAAACGTCGGAAATCAATACGCCGGGCGCCGAATAATTCCATGATTGAACCGTCCACGGATCAGACGGTTCAAGGATCGCATGACTGGCGACGTGCTGGGAACAAAGCGGGTTTTGATCATATTGTGATATGGCAAAACCCGCTTTTTCGTAAGGAAAAACGGCATATCGAATAGAGTTTGCGTACTATTAACGTGGCCGTAGCAATCGTTTTCTATGGTGCCTGCAGGACTTCGGTTCGGCCGTATTCATACGGTTGGGAATGAAGAGAGGATCCGCGATGGCTTTCAATAATCTGAGGAAACTCGCTGTTTTTGCACTAAGCGCCGCCATGATCGTTTCGTTGGGTGCGTGCGGCACATCGGAAAAGTCCGATTCCGCGGCTTCCAGTGATTCTGAGTCGTCGTCGAACACCACCGGTTATGACGTTTCCGGCGTGACGAAGGATGACGATATAGCCGCGATGCTGCCGGAATCAGTCACCAAGGACGGCAAGCTCACCGTCGGCATGGACACGTCGTACGCTCCCGCCGAATTCCTTGCGGAGGATGGCAAGACCCCGGTCGGCTTCGATGTTGATATCGCGAAGGCGGTGCAGGCCGCACTGCAGAAGCTCATGGATGATGGCACGTATATGAAGATCCTCAAGCATTGGGGCGTGGAGAACGGAGCGATCGACAAAGCCGAAATCAATCCGACTGACCTCGGCTGAACGATCAAACGCAAGGCAGGCATCGCACACGGCGATACTGTGAAGCCGATATGACGGAAGGCATGCGGGGCAAATCCGCGTGTCTTCCGTTTTCGTATATGGATCTTCCGTGATTCGACGGAGCTACATTGCGCGATTCTTGGCTGATACGTAAGGTTTGCGCAATGTAACGTACATGTAGCATTGCGCTCTTATCGTGCCTATTTGAGATACTGAGGTTCTCTGCAACCGAATGGCGTTGAGATTTTCGGTATGGCAATGAAGGGATAAGAAGAAGGATATGCATACCATGTCTTTGAAGATCAAGTCCGTTGTGGCGCTTGCGCTGAGTGCGGCGATGTTGTTTTCCACTGCCGCTTGCGGCACCTCCGAGGCTTCCAATTCCGGCGATTCGTCTGATTCGTCGAACGCTACCACCGGTTACGATGTCAGCACCATTAAAAAAGATGACGAGCTGGCCAAGCTGGTTCCGTCCGGCGATCTGGTGAAGGAAGGCGAGCTTTCCGCCGGTATGGAGCTTTCGTACGCTCCGGCTGAATTCTATGCCGAAGACGGCAAGACTCCGGTCGGCTATGATATCGACATGACCAAGGCCATCGCCAAGACGCTTGGTTTGAAGCCGAACATCGTGTCTTCCATGTTCGACACCATCATTCCTTCCATTGGCTCCAAGTATGATCTGGGCATCACCGCCATGACCATCACCGAAGAGCGTATGCAGTCCGTGGATTTTGTGAGCTACTACCGTGCAGGTTCCACGTGGGCCGTGAAGAAGGGCAATCCGAAGAAGCTCGACACTTCCAACATGTGTGGCGCGAAGATCGCGGTGCAGACCGGCACCGTGCAGGAAGAGGAAGCCAACACCATCGCCAAAGGATGCGAGGCCGATAACAAGGCCGAAGTGATGTCGTACAAGCGTCAGGCCGAAGCGGCCACCGCAGTGGCGACGGGCAAGGCCGATGCGTTCTATGCCGATTCTCCGGTCGCCGGCTATGCCATCTCCCAGACCGACGGACAGCTTGAAGCCTTGGGTGACGTCGAAGGTGTGGCCAAGCAGGGCATCGCTGTCAAGAAGGGCAACACCCAGCTTGCTGAAGCCGTGCAGAAGGCCGTACAGAAGCTGATGGACGATGGTACGTATATGAAGATCCTCAAGCATTGGGGTGTGGAATCCGGCGCTCTCGACAAGGCTGAGATCAACCCGACCGATCTCGACTGATTTCATCCCCACTATTTACATCAACAACGAAGGAACTGAAGCATCATGGCGAAGAAACAAATCGACGGCGACGGCCTCGATATTCCGAATCGCATCAAGGCGCTGCCGGTTAAGCGTACGGGCCCGATTGTGGCGGCGGTCATCGTCGCTCTGCTCGCCGCCATGCTGCTGCAGGGCCTGATTACCAATCCGCGTTTCGAATGGAATGTGGTCTGGAAGTACCTGTTCAACGAGAATGTGCTCGAAGGCATCAAATACACGCTGCTGCTGACGGTCATCTCCATGGGCATCGCCATTATTCTGGCAGTGATTCTGGCCGTGATGCGCAAGTCCATCAATCCGGTGCTGCGTGGCGTGAGCTGGTTCTACATTTGGTTCTTCCGTGGCACCCCTGTGTATACGCAGCTGGTGTTCTGGGGTCTGTTCGCCGTGTTGGTGCCTCGCATCGGCGTGGGTATTCCGTTCACTTCCATTGAATTCTGGAGCATTGACTCGCAGTCCGTCATTACCGCGTTTAACGCGGCATGGCTGGGTCTCGCATTGAACGAAGCGGCATATCTGGCTGAAATCGTGCGTGCGGGTCTTGAAGCCGTCGATCCGGGCCAGACCGAAGCGGCCAAGGCACTGGGCATGAAGCGTTCCATGATCATGCGTCGTGTGGTGCTTCCTCAGGCCATGCGCATCATCATTCCGCCGACCGGCAACGAGTTCATCGGCATGTTGAAGACCACTTCGCTGGTCAACGCCGTGCCGTTCACGCTGGAACTGCAGTTCGCCACCACCGCAATCGCAACCCGACTGTACAAGCCGATTCCGCTGCTGATCGTGGCCTGCATCTGGTACTTGGTGATCACCTCCATTCTGATGGTGCTGCAGTCTCGCCTGGAGAAGCATTTCGGCAAGGGCTTCGATGCGCGACCGGCCGGCGCGCGCGGCAAGCAGCCGCCGCTGCCGGGCAAAACCGAAGGCGAACCGAAAGACGATATCGCCAAGCAGAACGAGGCAACGTTCGCGGGCATGACCGCGTGAGGGGAGTGAGCAATGACTGAACCAACCACCAACGGTGTTGTTCCCGCAGTGAAGGCCACGCAGGTGCATAAGGCTTTCGGTAGCCTGCACGTGCTCAAGGGCGTCGATATGACGGTTATGCCCGGCTCGGTGACGGTGATTCTGGGACCTTCCGGTTCCGGAAAATCCACGTTCCTGCGCCTGATCAACCAGTTGGAAACGCTGACCGGCGGCGAAATCGACGTCGACGGCGAAATGATCGGCTACAAGTACGTCGACAAGGACGGCAAGCAGGTGCTGCAGACCCTGAACGACAAGGAAGTGGCCGAGCAGCGTTCCAAACTGGGCATGGTATTCCAGAGGTTCAACCTATTCCCGCACATGACGGCTCTCGAAAATGTGATGGAAGCGCCGGTCCACGTCAAGCACATGGATAAAAAGGAAGCCCGCAAGCTTGCCATCGAAGAGCTGAATCGCGTGGGCATGGGCGATCGCCTCGATCACTATCCGGCACAGCTTTCCGGTGGCCAGCAGCAGCGCGTGGCCATCGCCCGTGCGCTTGCCATGAAGCCGGAAATCATGCTGTTCGACGAGCCGACTTCCGCACTCGATCCGGAATTGGTGGGCGAAGTGCTGAACGTCATGCTGTCTTTGGCGAAAGAAGGCATGACCATGGTGGTTGTCACCCACGAAATAGGCTTCGCGCGCGAAGTCGCCGATCAGATCGTATTCATGGACGGCGGTGTTGTTGTGGAACAGGGCGGTCCTGAAATCATCGACAATCCGCAGGAACCACGATTCAAGGACTTCCTGCAGCACGTGCTGTAAATCGCCGCAAGCATAATCGTAAGAATCAGACACCTCTTCGTCGTAAGGATTGCGATCAAGGGAATGGCTGAGAAAATCCCCATGTTGAAAACTGTCAGCATGGGGATTTTTGTGTTCATATATCAAAGGTTCAGCGCGATGAGACGGTTTCGTTTCGAAAATGACACCATTACCCGATAAGCTGAGGTGTTATGTGTGGAATCGTAGGATATGCAGGAAATGTGAAAACCGCGTGCGGCAAGCCGTTGGAAGTGTGCCTCCAAGGCCTCCAGCGTTTGGAATACCGTGGATATGATTCGGCCGGTGTGGCGCTGACCGCGCCCGGCATGGATCATGTGGAAGTGCGTAAGAAGGCGGGGCGTCTCGCCAATCTAATCGAAGACGTGGAACGCAATCCAATGCCGATGGCCACCGTGGGCATCGGCCACACCCGTTGGGCCACCAACGGCGTGCCGAATGACATCAACGCGCATCCGCATACTTCGCGTGACGGCAAGGTCGCCATCATTCATAATGGCATCATCGAAAACGCCTCTCAGCTGCGTCTTGATCTGCAGACGGAAGGTTACCGTTTCTCATCGGAAACCGATACGGAGGTCGCGGCGAAACTGCTAGGCAAAATCAGCGAGAAAATCGTTGAGGAAACCGGCAAGCCTGATCTGTTCAAGGCCGTGCGACGCTTGGCGCGCATGCTGGAAGGCGCGTTCACGATTCTCGCCACCGACTGCCGTCAGCCGGGTATCGTGGTCGGTGCTCGCCATGATTCGCCGCTGGTGGTTGGTCTTGGCGAAGGTGAGAATTTTCTCGGTTCCGATGTGGCCGCGTTCGTGGCCTACACGAAGCGTGCCATGGAAATCGACCAGGATCAGGCCGTGATGGTGTCCGCCGATAAGGTTGTGGTGTCTGATTTCATGGGCAACATCGTGGCCGATCCGAAGACCTATACCGTGGATTGGGATGCTTCCGCGGCCGAAAAGGGCGGTTGGGACTCCTTCATGGACAAGGAGATCCACGAAGGGCCGGCGGCGGTGCAGCGCACGCTGTTGGGACGTCTTGGCAAGGACGGCAATCTCAATCTTGACGAGGTTCGCATCGACGAGCATGATTTCAAGGCGATCGACAAGATTATCGTCATCGCCTGCGGTACCGCCGCCTACGCGGGCATGGTGGCCAAATACGCCATCGAGCATTGGGTGCGTATTCCGGTGGAAGTGGAGCTTGCCCACGAATTCCGTTATCGTGATCCGATTCTCACCCCGCGCACGTTGGTGGTGGCCATTTCGCAGTCCGGTGAAACCATGGACACGCTGATGGCATTGCGTCACGCGCGTGAGCAGGGTTCGAAGGTGCTGGCCATCTGCAACACGCAGGGCGCGTCCATTCCGCGTGAATCCGACGCGGTGCTGTACACGCACGCTGGTCCGGAAGTGGCGGTCGCCTCCACCAAGGCGTTCGTGGCGCAGATTACTGCCGCCTACGTGCTTGGCTTGTATTTGGCGCAGGTCAAGGGCGCGATGTTCCGCGACGAGATCGCGCAGGCGTTGGATTCCCTCAAAGACATGCCTCGCAAGATCCAGTGGGTTCTTGATACGCAGACCAAGACCGTGCATGATGCTGCCGCGCAGATGGTCGATGCGAAGTCCTTCCTGTTCCTGGGCCGTCATGTCGGCTACCCGGTCGCGATGGAAGGCGCGTTGAAATTGAAGGAAATCGCCTACACCTTCACCGAAGGTTTCGCGGCCGGCGAGCTCAAGCACGGTCCGATCGCATTGGTGGACGAAGGCGAACCGGTAGTGTTCATCGTGCCGCCGGCACGTGGCCGCAATGTGCTGCACGCCAAGGTTATTTCCGGTATCGAAGAGGTCAAGGCCCGTGGCGCGTACATTATCGCCGTGGCCGAAGAGAACGACCCCGATGTTGAACGCTATGCGGATGTGGTGTTCTGGCGTCCGGCCTGCCCGACGCTGATGAGCCCGCTGGTGGACGTGGTGCCGCTGCAGCTATTCGCCATGGACATGGCCAAGCTGAAGAATTACGACGTTGACAAGCCTCGTAATCTCGCCAAGTCCGTCACCGTGGAGTAATCGTTCATACGATGCGTCAACAGCGTCAGCAGAAGAGGCATCGTTACGTTCTTGAAGAACCTCGCATTCCGGTCGAATGTGAGGTTCTTTACGAGAACGATGCGATTATCGTGGTTGACAAACCGCATTTTCTCGCCACCACACCGCGCGGCATGTGGTATCGCGAAACCGCGTTGATTCGACTTCGGGAACAGTATGGCGAACCTGATATTGTTCCCGCGCACCGTTTGGACCGACTTACCGCAGGCATCATCGTATTTGTGCGCAAACCGGAATTGCGCGGCGCTTACCAAATGCTGTTCCAGAATCGCAAAACCATCAAAACCTATGAATGTTTGGCGCCGCTTGCCCCCGAACAGCATCCGCAATATGGAACAATCGTAAGAATCGACAGGCATCAACCCTTTCCGGCAATCCGAGCATCGCATATTTGCAAGGATCGCGGGCGACTTCAGGCGTACGAAATTCCGGAAACCATCAATGCGCAAACGTTGATTGAGCGGGGGAGCACGGTACGTTGCATCGACGGCAAGGCATATGTGAATTACGTGCTGCACCCGAAAACCGGCAAAACGCACCAGTTGCGTGTGCATATGAATTCGTTGGGATTGCCGATTTTGGGCGATGATTTCTATCCGAATATTGTGCAGCGTTCTTACGATGATTTCTCGCAGCCGTTGGAATTGGTGGCTCGTGAGTTACGTTTCGACGATCCGGTGACGGGAGAGCCTCGTACATTCGTTTCGAAAGTGCCGCTTGGCTGATTAACGGTCTGATCAGCAGGTATTGCTCGCTGAATCAAGATATATAAAACTGTCCATCGCTGTACTGATATTTGCTCGCATCGCTATGGCGTGTTGAAGTTGCGCGTCCCTATAATCGGACATTTTACATTTCGTGTTATCGAGCGTGATTAGGATGTGCTCTTGTTGTGCTGGCTGGCAAAGGCAAGCCGGCTGGAAAGAACGAGAGAGAATATGAACCATATTTCAAAAGCGCTTCGTGGCGTTGCCGACAAATATAACGGCGTATCACTGATTATCCGCATTATCGTCGGTCTTATCGCGGGTACCGCACTGGCATTGGTTGTTCCGCATATGACGTGGATCGGCGAATTCGGCACCCTGTTCGTAAGCGCATTGAAGGCCGTCGCTCCGATTCTGGTGTTTGTGCTGGTGGCAAGCGCTTTGGCTCAAGGCAATTCCAAGCTTGACGGCCGTTTCGGCACGGTGCTTTTCCTGTATCTGTTCACCACGTTCCTGTCCGCCGTCGTGGCGGTGCTGACGTCTCGCATGTTCCCGCAGACCATATCGTTGGGCGATGCCGCTGACGCCGATGTGGTGCCGCAGGGCTTGAGCGAGGTTGTGCAGACGTTGTTGACCAATATCGTGGCCAATCCGATTCAGGCCATGATCGACGGCAACTACATCTGCATTCTGATGTGGGCTTGCCTGTTCGGTCTTGCCATGAAGGGTATTGCCAATGAAAGCTCCAAGGCGTTCCTTGCCAATGTGGCCGATGGCGTGTCTCAGGTGATTCGTTGGGTCATCAATCTCGCCCCGTTCGGCATTATGGGCTTGGTGTTCACCAGCGTTTCCGAAAACGGCTTGGCGGCCTTCACCGAGTACGGTAGCCTCCTGCTCCTGCTCGTCGGCACCATGCTGCTGATGGTGCTCGTGTTCGGCCCGCTGGTCATTTTCCTGTACCTGCATCGCAACCCGTATCCGCTGGTGTACCGCTGCTTCAAGGAATCCGGCCTGACCGCATTCTTCACGCGTTCTTCTGCTGCGAACATTCCGGTCAACATGCAGCTGTGCGAGAAGCTTGGTCTCGATAAAGACATGTATTCCGTGTCCATTCCGTTGGGCGCAACCATCAACATGAACGGTGCCGCCATCACCATCACCATCATGGCCATGGCCGCCGCCAATACGATGGGCATTCAGATTTCGTTGCCGGCCGCCATTCTTCTGTCTGTGGTGTCGGCGCTCGGCGCATGCGGCGCTTCCGGTGTGGCCGGTGGCTCGCTGCTGCTTATTCCGATGGCCTGCTCGCTGTTCGGCATCAGCAATGACATCGCCATGCAGGTGGTGGGTGTCGGCTTCATCATCGGCGTCATCCAGGATTCCGTGGAGACCTGCCTGAATTCCGCTTCCGACGTGGAGTTTGCGGCGACCGCCGAATATCATGCTTGGCTCAAGCAGGGCCGTCAGCTTCCGGCGTTCATGTATTCCAAGAAGGAACGTCAGCAGCTCGGCATCGAAGCCTGATTTCACCCGATTTCAGCTTTTCGTTCAATCTAAAAGGCGTCTCTCCCACGTGGTTCACCCACGCTGGAGAGGCGCTTTTCGTATTGGCTGATTTGATTGATTGCGTTGATTAAAGTCGCGAGATATTGCGATTAGTCGAGTTCCGCCACGGATCCGCGGTCGATGAATTCGGGGGTGATAAGTTTCTTGATTCCAGAAGGCACTTTTTTGCCATTGCATTGTTGCTCGATCATGGAAAAAGCCTCTTTTCCCACAGTTCTGAGCTTGAGCCGTATGGTGGTCAGTTCAAGACGGGGCACAACGCCGCGGAGTGAATCGTCCACACCGATGATGCTGACATCTTCGGGAACGCGCTTTCCTGCTGTCCTCAGGCCAAGCATGGCACCGTATGCCATTTGATCGTTGCCTGCGAAAATTGCGGTGCAATCCTTTTCGTGAGCCAAGGCCAATCCGGCTTGGTAGCCGCTATCTGCTTCCCAGTCGCCGTAATACATGGGTGGTGTGGGAATGCCGACTTGCGCTAATGCGTCGCGCCACCCTCTGATGCGGCTCTGTGCTGCGCGTGAAACGGTGGGGCCTGCGATGTGGTACACAGTTTTATGCCCCTTCGACAGGAAAAAGTCCACGGCTGCAGTGGCGCAACCATACGAGTCCGAATCGATGGTGGGGCAGTGGTTTGCCGGTTCCTCGCAAATAAGCACTACAGGTAGGTTGTCGGATGGCTTGAACTGGTTGAAGTCGGTGAAATCGCGTTCCATAATCACGATTGCACCATCGAGGGGGAGGCCTTCCACAAGTTTCAGTGCGCCGGCGAGTGACTGATCCTGCAGGTTATCCAAGGGGCGAATGGTGATGGAATAGCCGCTATTCGCGGCCGCTGTAGTGATGCCTTCGAGGATACGTGAGTTCCCGTAGGCCGACATATGCGAAAGCAGTACACCAACATTGTTGAAATGTCCGCTTTTCAAAGCACGTGCCGCATAATTCGGCCTGTATCCGAGATGCTCCATGGCTGCCTCGACCTTAAGTTTCGTCGCTGGGCGTACGGCATCGCTCCCATTAGCCACTCGGGAAACGGTCTGCGGTGAAACCCCTGCTTCCCTGGCGACGTCTTGCAGCGAGACTGAGTTGCGTGCCATGTGTATCTACCTTCCGAACGAAAATGCGTACTGTGCTTAATTTTACATGCTTACTTCTGTATTGTTTTCGTCACCATGCAATTTGTTCGATGAAGTGAATATGTGGTCTAGAATGTGCGAAAAGTAGACACTTTTGGAATATGGTGTTATTATGATAACGCAAACATTTGGAAGGAGCTGTTTTACGGGGGTGTAAATTGCCCTGTGAAATGGTATTGCCTCGAAGGAGAGGAATGATGTCAGCAACGGAAGTTGTTGCCAATATGCCACTGCATTCGGCAACCGTGCGTGTCAATAAACACAAGGCGGATTGGCGTGGTTGGAAGTTTATGTGGCCGTTCGCGTTGGTGTTCGTGTTCGTGTTCGTGATCCCGATCCTGTACGCGGTCTACATCAGCTTCTTCCAGAAGCAGATGATCGGCGGCACGAAGTTCGTGGGAATCAGCAACTACATTCGTCTGTTCCACGACCAGCAGTTCTGGAGCTCGGTCGGCAGGGTCGCGCTGTTCACCTGCGTGCAGGTGCCGATCATGCTGTTCCTGTCGGCGGCGATGGCTTTGGCTTTGGATTCCATGAAGCTGCACGGCGCGAAGTTCTTCCGCATCACCACGTTCCTGCCGTACGCGGTGCCGGCCGTGGTGTCGACTTTGGTGTGGGGCTTCATGTACGGCGCGAAATACGGTCTGGTCGGCTCCCTGAACGACTGGCTGGGCACGAACCTCGACGTGCTGAGCCCAAGCGTGCTGCTCGCTTCGATCGGCAACATCGTGACCTGGGAGTTCACGGGCTACAACATGCTGATCTTCTACAGCTCGCTGTCCACGATCCCGCACTCGCTGTACGAGGCCGCCAGCATTGACGGCGCGAGCGAATGGCAGATCATCAAGTCCATCAAGCTGCCCGAATTGAAGGGATCGCTCGCGATCACGGTGATCTTCTCGATCATCGGCTCGTTCCAGCTGTTCAACGAGCCGAGCATCCTGCAGAACATGGTGCCGGGCAACTCGATCACCACGTATTACACGCCGAACATGTACGCGTACAACCTGTCCTTCGCGGGCAACCAGTCGAACTACGCCGCCGCCTTGGCGATCACGATGGCCGTGATCACGATGGCGATCGCGTACGCGGTGCAGCTCAACAGCATGAAGGAGCAGATGAAGTAACGCCTTGGGGCGTACGTCATCTGCATAGGACACGGATTTTTCAAGGAGCATAACAATCATGAGCGATACTGCGATGTCGACGGGGTATATGACTCCCCAAGAGCTTAAAGAGCAGGAACGAGCCGCAAAGAAGGCCGAGAGGGCACGCTTAAAGCGCGTGGAAATGGATGAGAAGGCGGAGCGCAAACGCGCCGCGAAATCAGGTTTCGCGAACGTGTCGAACCCGAGGCGCAGCAAGCTGCTGACCATCGTGTGCGCGCTGTTCGCGGTGTACTGCCTGTTCCCGTTCGCGTACCTGCTGGTCAACGCCACGAAGACGCAGGCCGACTTCACTTCGACGTTCGGCCTGGGCTTCGGCCACACGTTCGCCCTGTGGGACAACATCAAGACCGTGTTCACTTACCAGGACGGCATCTTCGGACGCTGGCTGCTCAACACGCTCCTGTACGTGGTCGTGGGCGCCGGCGGCGCGACACTGCTGGCCATCATGGGCGGCTACGCGCTGGCGAAGTTCCGTTTCCCGGGCCGCAAGGCCGTGTTCGCGGTCATCATCGGCGCGATCAGCGTGCCGGGCATCGCGTTGGCGGTCCCGCAGTTCCTGCTGTTCGCCAAGCTCAGCCTGACGAACACGCCGTGGGCCATGATCATTCCATCGTTGATCAGCCCGTTTGGTTTGTATCTGATGTGGATCTTCTCCGAGCAGGCGGTTCCGACGGAATTGCTTGAAGCCGCACGAGTTGATGGAGCTTCGGAGTTCCGAACGTTCTTCCAGGTGTCCCTGCCGCTGTTGGCTCCGGGCATCGTTACGACGGCCCTGTTCACGATCGTGGCGACGTGGAACAACTACTTCCTGCCGTTGATCATGCTGAAAAACTCGAACTGGTATCCGCTGACAATCGGCCTGAACCAGTGGAAGGACCAGGCGAGCACCGCTGGCGGCCAGGCGATCCAGAACCTGGTGATCACGGGCTCGTTGATCACGATCATCCCGCTGGTCATCGCGTTCCTGTGCCTGCAGAAGTACTGGCAGTCCGGCCTTGCCGCAGGCGCCGTCAAGGAATGAATTTGTTAGGATAGTTGACAAAAACAAAGGAGTGGATATGACTCAACGTAGAGCCTATCGTTGGCCGCAGCCGTTGGCTGGACAGCAGGAACGCATCTGGTACGGAGGTGACTACAACCCGGACCAGTGGCCCGAGGAGGTGTGGGACGATGACGTCCGTCTGATGAAGAAGGCGGGCGTGAACCTCGTGTCCGTCGGCATCTTCTCTTGGGCGAAGATCGAGACGAGCGAAGGCGTGTACGATTTCGACTGGCTCGACCGCATCATCGACAAGCTGGGCGAGGCCGGTATCGCAGTGGACTTGGCGTCCGCCACCGCGTCGCCGCCGATGTGGCTCACCCAGGCGCATCCCGAGGTGCTGTGGAAAGACTACCGCGGCGACGTGTGCCAGCCGGGCGCCCGCCAGCATTGGAGGCCGACCAGTCCGGTGTTCCGCGAGTACGCGCTGAAGCTGTGCCGTGCGATGGCCGGGCATTACAAGGGCAACCCGTACGTGGTCGCATGGCATGTGAGCAACGAGTACGGCTGCCACAACCGTTTCGACTATTCCGAGGACGCCGAACATGCGTTCCAGCAGTGGTGCGAGGAACGCTACGGCACCATCGACGCGGTGAACGACGCGTGGGGCACGGCGTTCTGGGCACAGCGCATGAACGACTTCAGTGAGATCGTGCCTCCGCGCTTCATCGGCGACGGCAACTTCATGAACCCGGGCAAGCTGCTCGACTTCAAGCGGTTCAGCTCGGACGCGTTGAAGGCGTTCTACATCGCCGAGCGCGACACGCTTGTCGAGATCACGCCGGATCTGCCCCTGACCACGAACTTCATGGTGTCCGCGTCCGGTTCGGTGTTGGACTACGACGATTGGGGCGACGAGGTCGATTTCGTGTCGAACGACCATTACTTCATTCCGGGCGAGGCCCACTTGGACGAGCTCGCGTTCTCCGCGAGCCTGGTCGACGGCATCGCACGCAAGGATCCGTGGTTCCTGATGGAGCATTCCACCAGCGCGGTCAACTGGCGTGAGATCAACTACCGCAAGGAGCCCGGCCAGCTGGTGCGCGACTCTTTGGCTCATGTGGCCATGGGCGCGGACGCGGTGTGCTACTTCCAGTGGAGGCAGTCCAAGGCGGGCGCGGAGAAGTTCCATTCCGCGATGGTGCCCCACGCGGGCGAGGATTCCGCCGTGTTCCGCGACGTGTGCGAGCTGGGCGCCGATCTGAACAAACTGTCCGACGAGGGCATTCTGGGATCGAGGCTCGCGAAGTCCCGTGTGGCCGTGGTATTCGACTACGAGTCCGAATGGGCCACCGAACACACCGCCACGCCGACCCAGCACGTGCATCACGTGGACGAGCCATTGGCGTGGTTCCGCGCTTTGGCCGATCAGGGTGTGACCGCCGACGTGGTGCCGGTGCGTGGCGCCTGGGACGGCTACGAGATGGTCGTGCTGCCGAGCGTATACCTGCTTTCCGAGGAAACGACCCGCAGGGTGCGCGATTACGTCGTGGGCGGCGGTCGACTGGTCGTGACCTACTACACGGGCATCTCGGACGAGAAGGACCACGTGTGGCTCGGCGGGTATCCGGGCTCGATCCGTGACGTGGTCGGCGTGCGCGTGGAGGAATTCATGCCTATGGGCAACGATTTCACGGGCGTGCCGGATCGCCTCGAGTTGTCGAACGGCGCTGTTGCGCATGACATCGCCGATGTGATCGGCTCGGTCGACGAGTCGGCCACCGTGCTGGCGACGTTCAAGGACAATCCGTGGACGGGTATGGACGGCGCTCCGGCGATCGTCGCGCACACGTTCGGCGAAGGTCGCAGCGTGTACGTGGGCGCGCGCCTCGGGCGGGACGGCATCGCGTTGAGCCTGCCGGAAATTCTTGATTCGCTCGGCATGGCCGAAGCGGGCGGAAACGACGGCCGAGTGCTGCACGTCGAACGTGAGGGCGCGGACGGTTCGAGGTTCGTGTTCTCGTTCAACCGCACGCATGAGACGGTCCGGGTTCCGGTGGAAGGCGAAGTCGTGGTCTCCTCGTTCGCGGACGTGGACGGCGAAACGGCCTCGATTAAACCGAACGGCGTGATCGTCACTAAGCAGTAAGCGGACAGCAAGCAAATAATCGCAACATTATGGGTGTCGGCAGGTTGATGATTGTCAATCTGCCGACACCCATTTAATTTATACTATTCGAATAAAAACTAGGCGTGGAATTCCACTGCAGCCCAACTGATTGCTGGCAAAGTGCAGTGAACTGATCCATTGTCGATTGTTGCATGAAGCTCTTGGGGTGTCACTGCGGTTGGGTCGTCTGCGGAATTACGCTGATATGGATTGTCGTCATGCAGAATAATGGCCTTGTCTATATGGAAGTCGGATATGTCGAAATACGGCAGTTGAGACAGAGAAGCCGTAACCTTATGTGCGTCGGATGCGTCGCGATTCACCATAAGCAGAAGACCGGAATGATTCGTTTCGTCCCAAGTGATTACTGAATCAAGGGCATTGACCAAGCCGAAAGATTCAGTCTCTACGTTGGGAGAGTCGATGACTGGACTGTAGGCAATGCCATGGGCGTGTTGTGCGGCTTCGGCAAACGGATAGAAGACAGTTTGACGCCATGCGGGACCGTTCTTTTCGGCCATGATTGGCGCAATCACATTGACCAACTGCGCGCGCGAGGCAGAACGCACTCGGTCGCAGTGCTTAAGCAGAGTGATCATCAGCGACCCTTCTACCACTGCATCGGCTGCATTGTAGATATCTTCGAGCAGACGCGGTGCTTTCGGCCATGACTCATGATGAAGATCCTTGCCTGATTGGGCTTTCCATTCAGCTTCCTGCTGATTCCAGACGTCGGAATACCAGACGCCCCACTCATCAAATGACAGTGCTATATCATGATCGCCTGTGTGGGCATTTTTGGCTTCGTCTGCACATGCCGCCACGGTGGAGATGAACGTTTGCATGTCTTGTGAACTTGCCAGATAATCTTGCAACGATTTTGCCCCACGTTCGTAGTAGTAGGCATGGCAGGAGACGAAATCGAGATTGTCGTACGCTTTGGTAAGCACGCTGCGTTCCCAGGATCCAAACGTTGGCATATGGGCGCTGGAGGAGCCGCAGGCCACGAGTTCCAAGCCTGATTCCGCGAGTTTCATGGCGTGTGCGACTCGGTCCACGGCTGCGGCATACTCGTCAGGGCTCATATGTCCCACCTGCCAAGGGCCATCCATTTCATTGCCGATGCACCACATTTTGATGTCCATTGGTTCGGTGATTCCGTTACGTACGCGGCGATCGGCAAGCTCGGTGCCGGGCGCTCCGTTGACGTATTCCAACTCTTCCAGTGCGGCCTTCAATCCTCGGGTGCCCATATTGACGGCAAGCATGATTTCGGTACCGGTCTTCTTGCTCCATCGGTAGAAATCGTCGATACCGACTTCATTGGTTTCGGTGCTGTGCCATGCGAGATCTCGTCGTATTGGGCGTTGCCCCCGTGGCCCTGTGCCATCCTCCCAATTGTAGGCAGAGACGAAATTGCCGCCGGGGTAACGCACGCAGGTCACACCAAGTTCTTTGACTAGATTGATGACGTCTTGGCGGAATCCGTTTTCGTCGGCTGTGGGGTGACTTGGCTCATAAATGCCTCCGTAGACACAACGTCCAAGATGTTCTACAAATGATCCGAAAATGCGGGGTGGTATATCGGCAATTGCGCTGTTTTTTTGCACTGTGATTGTGCTGGTTCCGGAAGTCATGCCGTTCCTTTCGATGGGTGGTCTGATGAAATGTCTGCGTTGCGCGAGCTTCGACGGATATGCATACGTCTAGTATGCAATCATATCGTGTTTGCGTAGCTAAACAAAATATGCTAGGTAACTAAAGAAATACTGTAAAATCAACGATTTGCCTATTTGTTTGCGTAAACATAACTTTTGTGTTATCCTCATGACTGTCGGAAGGGTCAATGAATGATTCATAGCCGATAATGTTGGTCGATGTAGGAGGTCGGCCATATTTAAAGGAAGGAAGAACGATGAAGTTCACTGCATCCAAGAAAACAATCGCTCTGGTTGCTGCTGCTGCGATGCTGACTAGTGTCGCAGCCTGCGGGAGTTCCTCGAATTCGAGTTCTTCGGGGGTGACAGAGGGTGGTAAGACTGAAATTACGGTATGGTCTTGGGATTCCACTTTGCCGCGTACCGTGAAGGATTTTGAAAAGGCCAATCCGGACATCACTGTTAAGGTGACCAATGCCGGCACGAACAGCACCGAATACACGGCTTTGAACAATGCGCTTTCTGCAGGTAAAGGTGCGCCAGATTTGGTGCAGATTGAGTATTATGCACTTCCCGAATATCAGGTTCGTGGAGAGATTGAAGACCTGAGTCAGTTTGGTGCGGACAAGTTCTCGGATTTCTATACGCCGGGCACGTGGGCTTCTGTGAAACTTAATGGCGGTGTGTATGCACTGCCGATGGATTCCGGACCGATGGCATGGTTCTATAACAAGGATGTGTTTGATAAGGCCGGGGTCGATCCGACTCGGGTGAGGACGTGGGATGAGTTCTACGATGCTGCCAAGAAGGTTCGCGCAACAGGGTCCTACATTACGTCCGATTCTGGTGATGCTGGCTTCTTCGATTCCATGACATGGCTGGCGGGCGCGACGCCGTTCTCCACTGGTTCCGATGGACAGTCCGTCACCATCAACCTCAGCAATGATTCCAAGGTCAAGACTTTTGTTGATTTCTGGCAGAAGATGATTGATGATGATCTTATCGATACCAAGACCGCAGGCTGGAGTGATGATTGGAACAAGAGTTTGAATGACGGCTCTATCGCTTCGCTGCTGACCGGTGCTTGGATGCCGTACAACTTGCTTTCCGGTGCTCCTGACGGTGAGGGGAAGTGGCGTGTTGCTCAGATGCCGACTCCGGATGGATCTGAAACCAATTCCGAGAACGGTGGTTCTTCGCTGGCGATGGTCAAGACGGATGACAAGGCCAAGGCCGAAGCTGCATACAAGTTCGCTGAATATGCGTGCCACAATGCCGAAGGCATCAAGACTCGCGTCGATGGCGGCGCATTCCCTGCCGATAACGACACTCTCGCTTCTGATGACTTCCTGAACATGACCTCTCTGACTGATTCCGATGGCAATGCGCACGAATACTTCGGTGGTCAGAAGTTCAATGAGGAGCTCGCCAAGGCTGCGGCCAATGTTTCGACTGGCTACAAGTTCCTGCCGTTCGAGGTTTATGCGCGTGGCGTATATAGCGATGATGCCGGTGGTGCATATACCGACAAGTCCGTCACCCTTGCTGAAGGTGTTCAGGCTTGGGAAAAGAATATCAAGGATTATGCATCTCAGCAGGGCTACACCGTGAAGTAGCTGCATGATTCCATAGTGGAATCGGTAAATATGAGCGTCTGTGGATTGAGGGATTGTCAATCCACAGACGCTTTTTTGAGCTATCAGTGGATTGCGTGGCTGAATCGAAGAGATTGGAGGATTGTACGCTGGCTTTCGGGTGACTGACGTACACTCAAATGCGTATGCCTGTACGCACGTTCTCGTGTGGGAACATCAAACGGAAGGAATCGGCTTGAAACTGGTGAAACGACTCATCGCCGTCTGCTGTGCGGCCATCATGACGGCCAGTGCGGCTGCATGCGGAGCCAACGTCGATTCCCGAACCGAAATCACCGTATGGTCGTGGGAGCCGAGCATGAAACAAGTCATTGCCGGTTTCGAAAAGGAAAATCCCGACATCCGCGTTATTTGGAAGAACACAAGTGGTTACGACAATCTCAACAACGCCATTCAAGACGGTTACGGCATTCCCGACGTGGTGCAATTGGAATACTATGCGTTGCGCCAGTACGCGGTAAGCGGCCAGCTGGTGGCGATTACCGGACGTACCGAAGGCTACGGCGATTTCTACACGCCCGGTACGTGGGCTTCGGTGCAGCTGAACGGCCGCGTGTACGGCCTTCCCATGGATTCCGGTCCAATGGCGTTCTTCTACAACGACAGCGTGTTCGAGCAGGTAGACATCGATGCCTCCAAGATTCGCACGTGGGACGACTATTACGAGGCGGCCAAAAAGCTGAAAAGCATCGGCGTGTACATCGCAGCCGATTCGGGTGACGCCAGCTTCTACGACACGATGATCTGGCTTGCCGGAGGCCGTCCGTTCTCCACCTCCAACGACGGCAAAAACGTGACGATCAACCTCACCGACGATGAGGGTACGAGAACCTTCACCGAATTCTGGCAGAAAATGATCGACGAAGGTTTGGTCGCCACCAATCTGACCACATGGTCCGATGAGTGGAAGGAAGCCGTGGGGGAGGGGAAGGTAGCCTCCATGTTCTCCGGTGCTTGGCTGCCGTCGCTGCTCATGTCGAACCTTCCCGGAACCGCAGGATTGTGGCGTGTGGCACAGATGCCCACGCCGGATGGCAGTTATACCACGTCGGAAAACGGCGGTTCGGCACTGGCCGTGTTGCAGCGTTCGCGCAAACCGGAAGCCTCATATCGTTTCATCGAATACGCATGTCATAAGTCGGAGGGCATCAAAGCGCGTGTGGACGGCGGCGCGTTCCCCGCCGACAACAACACGTTGTCCGATCCGGAATTCCTGCACAAAACCACCGTGACCGACGAGCGTGGCATCGAAATACCGTATTTCGGCGGTCAGGAATACAATCGCGTGCTTTCCCAAGCCGCGGAAAACGTGTCGACCGGTTACCAGTATCTGCCGTTTGAAGTGTATGCGCGAAACGACTTCCGCACTACCGTAGGCAAGGCCTACAAATGGTCGAGCCGGTTGCGCAAAGAGCAGGACAGGCTGAATATCATCGCGGCCGGTGGCAAAGTGTCCGACAAATCCGCCATCGGCGACGCGTTGAAGGAAACTGATTCCGCTGATCGTCTCAAATTGAAAAGCGGCATCGCGCTGTGGCAGAAGGATTTGAAGGAATACGGAGCCAATCAGGGCTTCACTATTCAGTAAATAGTTAATTATTTGCTATAGTTGTAAAAATAATGATGGCTGTCTTGTTTTTTTGAATTCAAGACAGCCATTATTATCATTATGTATTGAGATTGTATGTTGACGAAAAGTTATTGTCGTACGTTGCGTTCGTAAATATGCAGCATGCCTTTGAAAATCAGATCAGGGTCGTAAATGTCGATCATGTCGGTATCGTCGGCGAACACGCGGCTTAATCCGCCCGTCGCAACCACGCGGAAATCCTCGTCGATTTCGCGATGGAATTGCGTGATCGTACGTTCGATGCCTCCGAGGAAGTTGTAGTACAAGCCGGCTTGCATGGCTGGTTTGGTGCTTTTTGCCAGAATCGACGAGGGGCGCGTGATCTCCACTTCCGGCAACTGGGCCGTGGCGTCCCACAAGGCGGCCGCGCCTGTGCGAATGCCGGTGGTGATGAGCCCGCAAATCACTGAAGCGTCGGCTGTTACGTAATTGAATGTGGTGGCCGTGCCGAAATCCGCCACCAGAATCGGCCCGCCATACTCGTAGTAGGCTCCCGCACAGTCGGCAATGCAGTCCGCGCCCATATTCTGCGGATTGTCCATGCGAATATTGATGCCGGTTTTGACTCCCGGTCCAACAATCATCGGATCGATATTGAGGAATTTCACAATGCTGGCACGGAACGAATGCATGACCTTCGGCACCACCGACGTGATGATCACATCGTCCACATCGCCCGGCGCATAGCCGCTCAGCCGCAGGAATTGCGTGATCATCAGGCCATATTCATCCGACGTATGGTTCGCCTTCGTGGTGATGCGATACGTGCCGGCGATATGCCCGTCATCGAGAAAGCCGATCACCACATTGGTGTTGCCGATGTCGACTGCGACCAGAAGCATGTCGAATTCTCCTTACGATTGCTGTATTGACGCTATTTCCTGTGACGTTGGTTGATAGTTACGATGCTTGCGATTCAGCGGATTCGGTATTGCGCAACGCTGCCAATTCGGTGAGGATGCGTTCCGCCAATTCCTGCTTGCTCATCTTGTTCCAATGCTCGATGATCGGTTCGTCGGTAGTTTCGCCGGGTTTCAGCACGGTCACCACATTCGTATCCACCGCGAATCCGGCGCCGGGAGTGTTGAGATTGTTGGCCACCAGCATGGAACAATGCTTGGATGTGAGTTTTTTCGCTGCGTTCGATTCAAGATCCTGCGTTTCCATGGCGAAACCGCACAAGGTTTGACCGGCGGTTTTATGCGCGCCTGCCCATGCGAGAATATCGGGATTCGAAGTGAGCCGCAGATCGATATTGACGCGCCCGTTCTTCTTGATTTTCTCCGAAGACTGCTCAATCGGGCGGAAATCGCCGACGGCAGCGGCCATAATCGTCAAATCGGCCTGCGTGAAATGCTCTTGCACCGCGTTGAACATTTGCTGCGCGGTGGTGACGTGAACCGTATCAATGCCGCGGGGAGCGCTCAATGTGACAGGGCCGGATACCAGCGTCACATCCGCGCCCATATCGCGTGCCTGCTCGGCGATCGCATAGCCCATTTTTCCAGTGGAATGATTGGTGAGGTAGCGCACGGGATCAAGTGGCTCCTGTGTGGGGCCGGCGGTGACGAGCACATGCAATCCGTGCAATGGCAACGTTTCTGCGGGCTGGTTCGCACGCAGCAGATCAGCTACGGCAGCTTCGATCGCAGCAGGCTCCTCCATGCGCCCCTTGCCAACATCCTGGCAGGCAAGCATACCGGATCCCGGCTCCACAATGGTCCATCCGAGTTCACGGCAGGCATTGAGATTGCGTTGCGTCACGGCATTCTCATACATGTGCACGTTCATGGCAGGGCATAGGATTTTCGGTCCCTCGCTATAGGCAAGCACGGTACTTGTCAGCTGGTCGTCGGCAATGCCGCATGCGATTTTCGCAATGATATCGGCGCTCGCAGGAGCGATGACGAGCATGTCCGCCCATTTCGCATCATCCACGTGATTGATATGCAGCGGATCGGATGGCGTATGCGCAACATCGCCGTCATTGCGCTGTGCTGCGAACATGGACGTGCGCGTCTGCGTATGCGTGAGCGAGCTGAACGTCAACGGGGTGACGAACTCCTGCGCGGCCGCGGTCATGGCCACGCGAACCTCATGTCCCTGCTTGCTCCAGTCGGAGGCGAGATGGCAGGCCTTGAATGCGGCGATGCTGCCGGTCACGCCGAGAAGAATATGCGCCATAGCCGATATTGTCCTTCCCTTGACGTTGGCAAGACTTACGAAAACTGCGTCAAGTATATATCGAACCGGCTGAGGCATGCGGCATTGCGGCATTGCCGTCAGATGAATCCTGCGGGCATGGCGGATTGTAGAATCAGACTTTGGTGATCGACCCGTACAGGCGGTCAACCAGAACAAACACATAATCAAACAGGAGCAATCATGTCGCAATCTTCAGGTGCGTACGGCGAAGCCGACGCAACCGAACAGAAGAACGAACAACACAACAATCAGCCCGCAGGCTCGGCAAGCACCGACGCAACTTTGAACGCGCGTGCCAAATCACCGAAATCCAAGGGGCCCAACAAGTGGATCATCGCCATCATTGCAGTGATCGCAGTGGTCGCCATCATTGTGGGCGTCGTCGTATTCCGCAACAACAGCGCATCCAGCGATACCGCGGAAAATGGCACCTCCAACACCGTGACCATTGGACTGAAACTCGCCCCCGTAAGCCTCGACATTCGCCACCAGTCCGGATCGGCGATCGAACAGGTGCTGATCGGCAATGTGTACGAAGGACTGCTGTCACGCGATTCCGACAACAAAGTGCATCCGGGACTGGCGAAAAGCTGGGATATTTCCAACGACGGCACAACGTATACGTTCCATCTCAACGAGAACATGAACTTCTCCAACGGAGACACGTTGGACGCCGAAGATGTGGCCTGGTCCATTAACCAGCTCAAAGAACAGCAGTATTACAACGCCAATCAGGTCGAAAGCCTCGAAAAAGCCGAAGCGGTCGATAGCGACACCGTGAAGCTCACGCTCAGCACCCCCGATTCCAACCTGCTGTGGTACCTGACCGGACGCCCCGGCCTGGTGTTCGATAAGGACGCCGAATACAACGCGAAAACCGAAGCCGTCGGATCGGGCCCGTACACGGTGGAATCCTTCGATTCCGCCAGCAAAATGGTGCTCAAAGCCAACCCGAAGTATTGGGGAAGCGCACGCAAGGCCGCAACCGAAAACGTGATCATCAAATTCCTCACCGACGATAACGCAGCCGTCAACGCGCTGAAAAGCGGCGAAGTCGACGTGCTTTCCCCGGTGAACGCCACGCTCGCCAAATCGCTTGACACCAACACGTATCAGGTGTCCGCGGCGGACGGCAGCGACAAATACGTGCTCGCCTTCAACTGCACGAACAGCAAGCTTGCCGACAAGCGCGTGCGTCAGGCAATCCGTTACGGCATCAACCATGAGGAAATCATCGCTTCGCGCGGTAACGTCGACTATGCGCTCGGCGGGCCGATCCCATCCGTGGACCCGGGCTATGAGGACTTGACCGACCTGTACCCGTACGATGTGAACAAAGCCAAGGAACTCATGGCTGAAGCCGGCTATTCCACCGATAATCCGCTGAAACTCACCCTCACCTACGCCAACACGTACGGCACGGAACTCGGCGATCAGCTGCGTAGCCAGCTCGCCAAAATCGGCATTGATCTCAACATCAACTACGTGGAATTCTCCACATGGCTGCAAGACGTGCATGCCAACGGCGACTATGAACTCTCGTTGGTGGACCACGCCGAAAGCCACGACTTCTACAAGTGGACCACGCCCGACTACTACTTCCACTACGACGGCAAGCAAGCCCAAGAACTGTATGCCAAGGCGCTCGCCGCCACCGATGAGGAATCCAGTGCAAACTACCTGAAGCAGGCTGCGAAAGCAGTAAGCGAGGATGCCCCCGCCGACTGGCTGTTCGGATATCGCGTGACGGTGGCATACCACAAGAACGTGCAGGGATTCCCCAGCAAGCTGAGCCAGACGGTGCTGCCATTGTGGCAGATCACCAAGGCGCGGTGAATCGACGAAAAATCGATGGAAAACAAGTGATGAAAACTGATGTGTGGCGGTGTTTGCGGCGGCAGTGTTGCTGCATCGCCACACACTGGCGCGATATTGTTGGGTAGGGTAATGACGGTGAGTAATGTGCGGATTGTTGCAGACGCACGGATCGAGCGATAGACCAATGGTGGTTCAACTATGAGATTTATAGTCAAACGGCTGGGACTGTTCGTCGTGGCCCTGTTCGGTCTGTCGCTCCTGGTGTTCGTGCTGTTGCGCATGCTGCCGGGCGATGTGGCTGCGGTGATCGCAGGTACGAACGCGACCCCCGAACGTATCGCGTCGCTACGTGCCGAACTTGGTTTGGACAAGTCGTACGTGGCACAATACGGCGATTGGATGCTGGGGTTGCTGCACGGCGATCTTGGTGTTTCCGCCATTGGCGGCAAGTCGGTGTCGGCGCAGGTAGCGTCTCGCGCTTCGGTAACGTTTCCGCTGATCATCGTGAGTTTGCTGATCGCATTGGCGATTGGCCTGCCGCTTGGTTGCGCTGCTGTGCTGACCCGTAATGCCCGCTTGCGTGGGCTTTGTCACGGTATTGCGATTCTTGCCGGTGCCATTCCCGCATTATGGGGCGGATTGCTGTTGATTCTGCTGTTCTCACGCGGTTCAGGACTGTTGGGATTGCTGCCGGCGCAAGGTTTTCCCGATAATGGCTGGGGTGCGCCCTTGCGGGCATTGGCTTCTTTGATACTTCCGGCGCTCGCCACCGGTGTTACCGCAGGCGCGTCCATTATGCGTTACACGCGTGCCGCCGTGGGGGACAAGGCCTCGTCTCAGGCGGTTGACATGGCCATGGCATGCGGCATGACCCGCAAACAGGCGGTATTGCGCGTCGCTTTGCGTCTTGCCACACCGCAATTGGTGTCGGTGATCGGTTTGACGTTCGCCCAGATGGTCACCGGTGTAATGGTGGTTGAGAATCTGTTCGCGCTTCCGGGGCTTGGCACCATGCTGGTCACCGATGTTGGCAATCGAGATCTGATTGCAGTGCAGAGCGAATTGTTCCTGTTGGCTACGTTCTTCCTCTTGCTTGGATTAGTGGTTGATGTGGTGCATCGTGCGCTTGATCCGCGTCTGAAAGATGCCGGATTGGTGTCGGGGGAGGTGCTTGCATGATGAAACAGTCTGCTGAGAAAACTACTTCGAAAAACGCTGTGAAAACCGTGATTTCCTCCATCTGGCGTACCGCTGGCGGCAAGTATTCGCTGATCATGCTTGCGATATGGCTGGTTGTGTCGGCTATTTCGCTGGTATGGACGCCATATTCGCTGCTTGATACTGACGGATTCAACACGTGGGCTTCGCCGTCCGGCGCTCACATGTTGGGTACGGATGGTGTTGGCGCTGATGTGTTGAGCTGGCTGATGGCCGGTTCCCGTACGAATCTTGCGATCGCGCTGCTTACCGTGGTGGTTGCCGCGGCCATCGGCCTGCTGTTGGTGGCGGCCATGGTGTCTCGCCATAGTGCATTGGCTTCCACGTCGGTGGTTGTGGCGGATGCGTTGATTTCCATTCCGACAGTGCTGATCGCCTTGATGCTTTCCGTGCCGTTCGGCGCGTCGGCAGCGGTGATCATCGCCGCATGCGGACTTGCATACGGGCTGAATTTGGCGCGTATTCTACGCCCCGCGGCCATGCTCGCCGCACGTTCTGACTATGTGGAATCGGCTTTGTGGTCGGGTGCGAGTTCGTTACGCGTGTTTTTCACGCATATTGTGCCGAATACGGTTCCGGTGTTATGCGTTCAGCTGTCGATGAGTGCGGGCACGTCGCTCTTGGCGGAGGCTGGATTGACGTATCTGGGTGTTGGCGTCGGTGCGGGAGTGCCCAGTTGGGGGCATTCGCTTGCCACGTCCGTGAAATTCATCAGCATTTATCCGATGGCTGTGGTGTGGCCGGGATTGGTGGTCACCTTGATGGTGATAGCGTTGAATCTGTTTGGCGATGCGTTGCGTGACGCCATCGATCCGCTGACGAATCCGGCATTGCGGCAAGGTGAAGCCACCCATGTTGAATCGGAGGAACGTGCATGAGCGTCAGCATCCGTAATCTCAATATCGTCATCAATGGAATGTCGATTGTGCATGATGTCGATATGGACATCGCCGACGGTGAACGTGTGGGTTTGATCGGTTCGTCCGGTTCCGGCAAATCCATGATCGCCAAATCCATCATGGGCTTGCTGCCGCTTTCCGCACAGGTTTCCGGCAGTATTGACATGGGTGGTACTGAAATCGTCGGAGCGTCGGATCAAGCGATCGCCGATCTGCGTGGCCGTTATGTGGGCATGGTGTTCCAGAATCCTTCCGCCGCATTGAATCCGGTGATGACCGTGGCGCAGCAGGTCGCGCTGCCACTGCGTTTGCATTACGATCTGACCCGTGACGAACGGTTGGACCGTGTCAAAGCAATGTTCGCCAAAGTCGGGCTGCCGGAAGATGTGCTGAACAAATATCCGCATGAACTTTCCGGCGGACAACAGCAGCGCGTCGGCATCGCGGCCGCATTGGTCACGTCGCCGCGCCTGATTATCGCCGACGAGCCAACCACCGCGCTGGATTCGATCACGCAACGGCAGATCGTCGATCTGCTGGCATCGTTGGTGGACGATTCCGGCGCATCCATGCTCTTCATCACCCACGATTTCGCGGTACTCAATCATGCAACCACGCGCTGTTATGTACTTGCTGATGGATGTGTTGCCGAATCAGGACAAACCGCCGATATCCTGCAGTCGCCGCACACTAAAGTCGCTTCGCAATTGGTGACTTCGGCACGTGCGCTGTCGTTGCGGATCGATGCCGAAACCAAATAAGGAGAACGGTTGTGACGGGCGAAAACGAAAAAACCACAATGCTGCAAGGTCGCGGCATCAGCAAATACTACGGTGCGAAACAACAGCGTCGTCAGGTGCTGCACGATGTTGATATCGACGTACGTTCGGGGGAGTGCCTTGCGGTGATCGGCGGATCCGGATCCGGCAAAACCACCCTTACGCGAGTATTGCTGGGGCTCGAACACGCTGAAACGGGCGAGATTACGTATTTCGGCAAGCCTGTGCAAGGCGAAGTCGCCGGCGAACTGCGGCGTAGCTGCGGATTGGTGTTCCAAAGCCCATTCGGCTCGTTGGATCCGCGTTGGAGGGTCGGCAGATCCGTTGCTGAACCATTGCGGTTGCATCACCCTGATTGGTCGCAGGAACGGATTGCGGAACGCGTGTCGGAAGCCTTCCGCATGGTGAGTCTCGACCCTGCCGCATATGGAAATCGGTTCCCCGTGGACCTCTCTGGCGGTCAGGCGCAACGCGTGGCCATCGCACGTGCCATTGCGGATCATCCGAAAGTATTGCTTGCCGACGAGCCGATGAGCGCCGTCGACGTGGCCGCACGAACGCAGATTCTCGCATCGTTCGCTGCGATTCGTAGCGGCGAACCTGATATGGCGTTGATCATGGTGTCACACGATTTGGGAGTGGTGCAGCATATCGCCGATCGCATTATGGTGTTGCACGACGGTTGCGTTGAGGAATGCGGACTTACGGAAACCGTGTTGCACCATCCGACCAGCGATTACACCAAACGATTGCTGGACGCGGCTTCGCTCTGATTTGTGACACTGCGCAAAAAGCCTGCGATCATGTTGAAATCCGCATGATTGCAGGCTTTTTTGCCGCTATATGAACAGGTGAGACACGCCGATGTCGTTACGTGTGCTATTGTGTGAGCCATGTTCGATTTCTCTTGTTGTTGCTGTCGCTGACCAACCGCCCGAGGGGCGCGTGGTTCATCGAAGCATAACTTGAGACAGGGCATTTTTTCGGCATACGCAACTTGCGTTGCATGCCAGAGTATCGCAGAAATCATCCCATAACCAGTGCCTTACGCGGTTGGTATTACGCGGCATATGTGGATGAACCGCAGCGAAAACACCATCACAGGTCCCGTTTCAAATCATTGCAAGTGATAAACGCGAGCTTCTCGAAATCAAAACAACGAAATCATTCATCGGAAGCCAACGGAAATCACTCTTCGCAAGGAAACGACATGACCATCCACAACTCCCTTTCCGAGCTCATCGGCAACACTCCGCTCGTCAAACTCAACCATGTGACCGACGGCATCAAAGCCACCATCGCAGTCAAAGTCGAATATTTCAATCCTGGCGGCTCCTCCAAAGACCGCATTGCGGAACGCATCATCGACGCGGCCGAACGCAGCGGCGAACTCAAGCCGGGCGGTGTGATTGTGGAACCGACCTCCGGCAACACCGGCGTAGGACTTGCCCTCGTGGCCCAGCAGCGCGGATACCGCACCATCTTCACCCTGCCAGACAAGGTTTCCGAAGCCAAGCGTGCGGTACTCCGCGCATACGGTGCAGAAGTGGTGGTAACCCCTACCGATGCTGGTCCGGATGATCCGCGCTCCTACTACCAGGTGGCGGAACGCCTCGCCAAAGCGATTCCCGGCGGATACCGCCCGAACCAATACGACAACCCGAACGGACCGGAAAGCCACTACCGCACCACCGGTCCGGAAATCTGGGAAGCCAGCGACCATCAGGTCACGCATTTCGTGGCTGGCATCGGCACTGGCGGCACCATTTCCGGCACCGGACGCTACCTGAAGGAAGCTTCCGACGGCGCAGTACAAGTGATCGGCGCCGACCCGGAAGGATCCATCTATTCCAATCCGAACGACGTGCATCAGTACAGCATCGAAGGCGTGGGCGAGGATTTCTATCCGAAAGCGTTCGACCGTGAACTTCCCGACGAAATCGTGCAGGTCAACGATGCCGAAGCATTCGAAATGACCCGCCGTTTGGCTGCGGAAGAAGGTCTGCTGGTCGGAGGCTCGTCCGGCATGGCCGTTACGGCAGCGCTTAAATACGCACGTGAGCACGATTTGGACGAAGACCAGCTGGTCGTGGTGTTGCTGCCGGATTCCGGTCGCAGCTATATGGAAAAGATCTTCAACGACGATTGGATGCGTGCCAACGGATTCGCCGACGTTGTGGAACGCACGTCCAAGCCAAGTCTTGCGGAACGGTATCTGTAGACCACCGATCAGCTGTTTCACGATCATGCCCATCATTCGTTCAACCCAAACCATTCGATATTTTCAAGGAGTTCCCATCATGACCATCTCGACCAACACCGAAGCCCTGAACGCCACTGCACTCGCCACCCGCGCCATTCACGCAGGTCAGGAGCCCGATCCGACCACCGGAGCCGTGGTCACTCCTATTTATATGACGTCCACGTTCAAGCAGGATGGTGTCGGCGGCCTGCGCAACGGTTATGATTACAGCCGTTCCATCAATCCGACCCGCAACTCTTTCGACGAACAGCTTGCAGCGGTCGAAGGCGCGAACTACGCGCTGAGTTTCGCTTCCGGACTGGCCGCCATCGATGTGCTGTTGCGTGCCACCCTCAAGCCGGGCGACAATATTCTGCTGGGCAATGACGTATATGGTGGCACCTACCGTTTGCTTTCCAAGGTGTTCGTGCCGTGGGGCGTCGGTCTTGACGTGGTGGACATCACCGACACGGCGGCCGTTTCCGTGGCGCTCAGCCAGAAGCAGTACCGGTACATTTGGGTGGAAACCCCGTCGAATCCGCTGCTCAACATCACTGATATCGCGGCCACGTCAGCGGTCGCTCACGCGCATGGCACCAAAGTGGTGGTGGACAACACCTTCGCATCCCCGGTATTGCAGCATCCGTTGTCGGATGGCGCCGACGTGGTCGTATATTCCACCACCAAATACATCGGCGGCCATTCCGACGTGGTCGGCGGAGCGGTGGTGCTCAACGACAGGGAAATCCGCGATGAAGTGGCGTTCCTGCAGAACGCGGCCGGAGCTGTGCCATCTCCGTTCGACTCCTGGCTTGACATTCGTGGCCTCAAAACGTTGGATCTGCGCGTCAAGCAGCACAGTCGTAACGCCATGAAGGTGGCGCAATGGTTGGAAACCCGCCCTGAAGTGGAACGCGTATGGTACCCGGGACTGGAATCCCATCCAGGCCACGAGATTGCCGCACGACAGATGCATGGCGGATTCGGAGGCATGATCTCCGTGCAGATCGCAGCCGGATTCGAAGCGGCAAAGAAGTTCGCCGGTGCCACGGAAGTGTTCACCCTGGCCGAGTCGTTGGGCGGCGTGGAATCCCTGATTGAGCATCCGGGCGCCATGACCCATGCTTCCGTCGCCGGTACCACGCTGGAAGTGCCCGCCAATCTTGTGCGACTTTCCGTCGGTCTTGAAGATGCTGACGATTTGATCGCAGATTTGGAACAGGCTTTTCGCCAGATCTAGTAAAACAGCTTGTGATAAAGCCATCATGAGAATGTGACAATTTTATGTAATCTGTCACATTGTTGCGGCATGTATAAATCCTCGCCATCGGATTCGCCAAAAGCGTATATTATGCTATTTCGAATCTGCTTATAGCGAGGGTTTGCCATATAATACTTTCGACAACGTTCGTGTTCATCTACCAGCGCATTCTCTGTGGAATCGAACGCCCATGATTATCGAGACGAGGCGGCATGCTGCAAATTCAAGGCATCTCCAAACAGTATAAAACCGGCGACTTCGTGCAGCGGGCGCTGGATAACGTCAGCCTTAACCTGCGTGACAGCGAATTCGTGGCCATTCTCGGACCTTCCGGCTCCGGCAAAACCACACTGCTCAACATCATCGGCGGACTTGACCACTATGATTCCGGCGATCTGGTGATCAACGGCATTTCCACCAAACAATACAAAAGCCGTGATTGGGACTCCTATCGCAACCACACCATCGGTTTCGTGTTCCAGAGCTACAATCTCATTCCCCATCAGACCATTCTGTCGAATGTGGAACTTACCCTAACCATTTCGGGCGTATCGCATTCGGAGCGTCGAGAGCGTGCGCGCAAGGCGCTTGAACAAGTGGGTTTGGGCGAGCATGTCAACAAAAAGCCGAACCAGCTTTCCGGCGGTCAGATGCAGCGCGTGGCCATTGCGCGCGCATTGGTGAACGATCCGGACATCGTGCTCGCCGACGAGCCGACCGGTGCGCTTGATTCCGACACTTCCGTGCAGATCATGGATCTGCTCAAAGAGGTCGCCAAAGACCGCCTCGTGGTGATGGTGACGCATAACCCCGAACTGGCCTACCAGTATGCCACGCGCATTGTGGAGCTCAAGGACGGTGTGATTCGTTCCGACTCCGACCCGTTCGAACCAGCCCAGAACGAAACGGCTACCGCTTCCGTGCACAAGACCATGGGCCGCGTATCCATGTCGTTCGGCACGTCGTTGGCATTGAGCTTCAACAATTTACGCACCAAGAAGGGCCGTGCGTTCCTTACGGCATTCGCAGGATCCATCGGCATCATCGGCATCGCATTGATCATGTCCGTTTCGGCAGGCGTGAACACTTATATCGACAATATTCAGCGCGAGACGATGACTGCTTACCCGATCAGCATCGACGAACAGACCTTCGACCTGACCAGCATGATGACTTCCGGCCAGCAGAGTGCGGACAATCAAGGCAAGAAGCATAAGAGCGACGCGATTTATCCGGATGATGCCGCCATCAAGGGCACCGCTTCGATGACCAGCAGCATTACCGAAAACAATCTGAGCGCGTTCAAGAAATACCTTGATAATAAGGACAGTGACATCAATCGGTATATCGGTTCCGCGGGAATCCAGTATTCGTATGATACGAGGTTCTCCGTATTCTCACACGATCCAGACGGCATGCTTGTCAACGCCGATGGTGTGACGGTGGGCAAAACCGGCACCAAATCGATGGCCGACCAGATGGCGGACGGTTCGCTGATGTCTGCCGACTCATCCACCTTTACGTCGACGCGCGTGAGCATGCTCACGGGTAAAACCGACCAGAATGCTGCACCGAGCTCGTTCCATGAGATCATGCCAAGCGCTGATGGCAAAAAGAACGTCGGCAAGGTCATTTCCGACAATTATGAGGTAGTTGAAGGATCCTGGCCAAAGAACAAGAACGAGGTTGTACTCGTACTTGACGAGAACAATTCATTGTCGTTAACCGCTGTGTATGAGCTAGGCCTCAAATCCGCCAGTGAATACCACGATATGATGAACCAGCTCAATTCCGGCGACGATGTGAAAACCGATACCAAGAAGATTGACTATTCCGACGTTATCGACCGCACGCTGAAGCTGCTGCCGGCCTGCGACCAGTATGTCAAAGGCGATAACGGCCATTGGACGTACGTGGGCGACGATGTGGACCAGATTAATGCGCTGATCGACTCCGACAAGGCCATCGATCTGAAGATCGTGGGCGTGGTTAAGCCGGTAGAGGATGCTGACGCAACCCCGCTTTCCTCCGGTGTGGGCTATACGCGTGCTCTGACCAATGAGCTGATCGACCGTGCCGAATCCAGTGAAATCGTCACCGAACAGCGGTCCGATAAAGATCACAATGTGCTCAACGGCATGACGTTCTCGCCGTCCGACGATGCCACCAAAGCTCAGGATGCCCGCGATTACGTCGCATCCCTCGGCGTAAGCAGCAAGGCGCAGATGGCGCAGAACATGATGGCGGCCGCAGGCGCATCCGGAGGTGACTCCCAGCAGGCCGCGGCCATGGCTCAGATGGGCGAACAGCAGCTCGCCGACCAATTCGACGCCTATATCGCCACCGCCGACGAGGCCACGCTGGTCGCCATCTACAACCAGTACGTGTCCACCGGCTCCTACAACGACAATCTCGCTGATTTCGGCGTGGTCAGCCGTGACGCACCAAGCTCCATCAACATTTACGTCGACAGCTTCGAAGACAAGAATTCCATCAACGACGCCATCGACGAATACAATAAGACCGCCAAGGAAAAAGACAAGATCACCTACACCGACTACGTTGGTCTGATGATGAACTCGGTAACCACCATCATCAACGTCATCACCTATGTGCTGATCGCTTTCGTGGCTGTGTCATTGGTGGTCTCGTCGATCATGATCGGCATTATCACCTATATTTCCGTGCTGGAACGTACCAAGGAAATCGGTATTCTGCGCGCCATGGGCGCATCCAAACGCAATGTGTCGAACGTATTCAACGCGGAAACCGGCATTATCGGCCTGCTGGCCGGTCTGATCGGCGTTGGTGCCACCGTGCTGCTCAACTTCCCGATCAACAGCGTGCTGCACCACTTCATGGGTACCACCGAGGTCAGTGCCGTGCTGCCGGTCGGTAATGCCATCGCTCTGGTGATTCTCAGCGTAGTGCTCACCCTGATCGGCGGCCTCATCCCAAGTCGTGGCGCCTCCAAGCAGGATCCCGCCACCGCCCTCCGCACCGAGTAGAAGCGGTTTGATACTAGACTGCTGCGTATGACAGAGTTTACGTCGGCGCGTGACGCCCTACGCACCTACTTCGGATATGACGCCTTCCGTCCCGGTCAAGAAGGCATAGTCAATGCGATTATCCAAGGCCATGATGCGCTCGGCGTCATGCCCACCGGCGCTGGCAAGTCGATCTGCTACCAGATTCCTGCCACGCTTCTTCCGGGCATGACCATCGTCATTTCCCCGTTGATCTCGTTGATGCGCGATCAGGTCGACGCACTCAACGACGTGGGCATTCCAGCCGCGTTCATCAATACCACGCAAAGTCCCGACGAACAGGATCTGATGTTCGCACAGGCGTTGTCGGGACGGATCAGATTGCTGTATGTGGCTCCGGAGCGTTTGGAAACCGAACGTTTTCGCACGTTCGCCAGTCGTGTGCCGATTTCTCTGGTCGCCGTTGACGAAGCGCATTGCGTGTCGCAATGGGGTCAGGATTTCCGCTCGTCATATCTTGGTATCGGCGATTTTCTGAAGGCATTGCCGGTCCGTCCGACGGTTGCCTCGTTCACTGCGACCGCGACGGAACGGGTGCGTCGCGATATTATCGGAATTCTCGGATTGAGCGATCCGTCCGTCACCGTCACCGGCTTCGACAGGGCCAACCTGTATTTCGATGTGATCAGGATGGAAAGGAAACGTAAGGCCTCATGGGTGGCTTCATATATTGCGGATCATCCTGACGAATCCGGCATCGTGTATTGCGCGACCCGCAAGGAAGTGGAGTCGCTTGCCGAATCGTTGAATATCGCCGTGTGCGAGCTGCGTGCTACGAAAGGTGAGGATGCGACGCGACTTGGCATGGTCGCAGTCGCCTATCATGGCGGTATGCCGGCCGAAACGAGGGAACGGGCACAACGTGATTTCGTAACCGACCGTGTGCCTGTGGTGGTTGCCACGAATGCGTTCGGCATGGGCATCGACAAGTCGAACGTGCGTTATGTGATCCACCATAATATGCCGGAATCGATCGAAGCGTACTATCAGGAGGCCGGTCGTGCGGGGCGCGACGGCGAGCCGAGCCGGTGCACGTTGCTGTGGAACGAATCTGATATTGCTACGAGGCGAAGGCTGCTTGATTCGGATTATGAGAACGAGCGTTTGACCGCCGAAGAGCAGGAGGTCGTGCGTGCGTCGAAACGGCGTCTGCTCAACGCCATGATCGGTTATTGCCGTACCACGGATTGTCTGCACGAGTATATGACCAGGTATTTCGGTGAGGCCGGGGGAGCGGCCGTCCGTGATGACGGCACATGCGTGGGAGGATGCGCGAACTGCGGGAACACGTTTGAAACCGTTGACGTCACGGATATCGCGCGGGCCATCAGCCGCTGCGTGCATGACGTGAACCAGAAGGTCGGTTCGGGGAAGATCGTCAAAGTGCTGCGAGGATCGAAAGCGCAGGATTTGAACTATCTTCATCCTGCCGATCTGCCGACGTACGGCATGTTGAGCGCGACTTCGGAGGCGCAGATTCGTGACGTGCTCAGCCAGATGGCGACGGATGGTTTTCTTTCCATTTCGGAAGGTTCCATGCCGATCGTTCGCTTCGGTGAACGTGCGGCGGAAACGGTCGCGCCGAATTTTCATTATGAAATCAAAAAGATCGAACGGAAGCACGCTGCGAAACGTGCAGAATCGCCGTCCGCAGGCTCTCAGACTATGGGATCGTATGTGCCGGGCGACGGAGACGAGGAATTGTTCGCCAAACTGCGTGCGTTGCGGCTTGACATCGCCCGCGAACTCGGTAAACCCCCGTATATCGTCTTTTCCGATAAAACGCTGCGCGACATGGTGCGTATCAGGCCGGTCACCGGCGAGCAATTCTCGCAAGTCAATGGCGTTGGTGCGCTCAAATTGGAAGCGTATGGCGAACGGTTCATGGAAGTGATCCGCGATTTCGTTGCATGAATCAGGTGACGTGTCAGCTTGAGGAATAAGCGTATCGATTATTGCAAAACCATACGTTTTATATGATACGTAACACGTTATCGGCAACATGTATGGCGGTGAGGTTGACGTATGCCGGCAAAACGGCGACAGTAGAGACGAACAGTTGTTGAAGAAAGGATTGATGATGGCAGAAGACAAGCCGGTTGTGGAAAGCTTCCAGCTCGACCACACCAAGGTGAAGGCTCCGTATGTGCGTTATATCGACACGCAGACCGGTCCGAATGGCGATGTGATTTCCAATTATGATTTGCGTTTGGTACAGCCGAATGAGAATGCGATTCCGACCGGTGGCCTGCACACCATCGAACATACGATTGCGGTGCTGTTGCGTGAACGTATCGACGGTTATATCGATTGTTCCCCGTTCGGCTGCCGTACCGGTTTCCACCTGCTGACATGGGGCGAGCATTCCACGGAAGAAGTGGCTCGCGCGTTGAAGGAGGCGTTGGAATTCATCGCATACGAGGCCACATGGGATGACGTTCCTGCCACCACCATCGAAAGCTGCGGCAATTACCGCGACCATAGCCTGTTCACGGCGAAGGAATGGTGCAAGGATATTCTCGCCAAGGGCATCAGCTCTGACGCGTTTGAGCGCCGTCTGGTCTGATTTGCGTGCGATTGCACGTCTTTTTTCGGGCATATTGCGAATACTGTGCCGTGGGCATGGTATTTTTGACGCTCGGAAGAAGACAAGGTGATGCAAAGGTGAACGAGATGGGTGAGGAGAGCGTCATTACCTCTGAACGGCGGTTCCGTCGCGCCACTATGGCTGATTTGCCGACCATGCTGAAGATTTATGAGCATGCCCGCAAGTTGATGGCCTCCAATGGCAATCCCACGCAGTGGGGTGATAAGTTCCCTCGTGAGGAAGTGGTTCGTGACGATGTCGAATCGCAACGCACCGTGTTGCTGGTCGATACGGTTGATGGCGAGGAACGTGTGCTCGCCCAGTTCGCATTGTGTCCGGGCATCGACCCGACGTATGTGAATATCGATGGTGCCTGGCTGGATGACGATCCGTATGTGACCATCCACCGGATCGCCTCGTCGGGTCTTGCCAAGGGTGCGGCGAAGGACTGCATCAACTGGTGCATCGAACATTACGGCAATGTGCGCGCGGATACGCATCCCAACAACAAGGCCATGCAGCATGTGCTCGAATCGAATGGTTTCGCGCGCTGCGGCTTGATTCAGTTGCTTGACAGGCCGTCCGACACCACGCGTATCGCTTATCAACGGCATGAATGGTGAGATTTGCGGATTTATATGGATTGATATCAATCAATATAAATTTGTGATGAAATAATCGCAAATAATCTTCGATATTGAGAAGCAAAAATCCCGTTGAATATCGTATTTCAGATGTTCAACGGGATTTTTATATCCGATTGTGTTGCTTTCGATATATCTTACGAAAGATATATCGAAAGCAACCGTATTGTCGGTTTTTAGAACAGTCCTGGCTCGTTCAATGCGGAATGCTTGCGGCTGTACACGAAATACACGATCAAACCAAGGGCGAACCAGATTGCGAAACGCACCCAGGTTTCCCAATTCAAACCGCAAATCAGGATGAAGCAGAAAATGATCGCGCAGATCGGCGTGAACGGTACGCCCGGGGCGCGGAAGCCGCGGTGTGCGTCCGGCTGGGTCTTACGCATCCACAGAATGCCTGCGGACACGATGATGAACGCCGACAGCGTACCGATGTTCACCAATTCGAACAGCACGTTGATGTTGATGAAACCGCCGGCGATGGCCGTTAGAATACCGAAGAACCATGTACCTTTGAACGGGGTGCGGTATTTCGGGTGTACTTCGCCGAAGAACTTCGGGAACAGGCCGTCGCGGCTCATGGCATAGCAGATGCGGGACTGGCCGTACAGCTGCACCAGCATCACCGTGGTCATGCCGATCAGAGCGCCAAGATTGACAACGAACGCCAGCCAGTTGAGACCGGTTTCGAGAATCACGCCGGCCACCGGAGCATCAATGAAGTTCGCGAACTCCTTGTATGGCACCACACCGGTCATGATCAGCGTCATGACGATGTAGAGCACGGTCGACACGGCCAACGAGATCAGAATGCCGCGCGGCAGTGTCTTGTTCGGATTGATGGTCTCCTCGGCGGAAGAGGACACCGCGTCAAAGCCGATGAAGCTGAAGAACACGATCGACGCGGCCGGAACAATGCCGTACGGCTGCGTCGAGCCCGGCTGGAACGTGTAAATGCCGTACGGGGAGAACGGCTTCCAATTGGCGGGATTGATGTACCAGACGGTGCACACGATGAACAGCACGATGATGGCCAGTTTGATCATCACCATAATATCGTTGGTTTTCTTCGTCTGGTTAATGCCGATGGACAGCACCCAAGTGATGATGAGCACGATCACGAAACCAGGCAGATTGAAGTATGTGGTCACGCCTGGCGTGGTGCCGTATGCCGCAGTCAGTTCAACTGGCAGATGCAAGCCGAAACCTTCCAACAGTTTGTTGAAATATCCGGACCATCCGGCGGACACGGTGGCCGCCTGCAATGCGTATTCCAAAATCAAATCCCAGCCGATCACAAACGCGATCAGCTCGCCGAACGCCAAATACGCGTACGAATATGCGGAACCGGACACTGGTGCCATCGCGGCGAACTCCGCATAGCACAATCCCGCGAAACCGCAGCAGACCGCGGCCAGAAGGAAGGAGATGCACAATGCCGGACCTGCGGTGAGGGCGCCCTTGCCGGTGAGTACGAAAATGCCGGTGCCGATGATGGCGCCGATTCCCAGCATGGTAAGGTCAAATGTTTTCAATGTGCGTTTCAGCGGAGTCGACTCGGATACGAGCTGGTCCACTGACTTTTTGCGAAAAAGATCCATGGTCTTAATTCCCTAAAAATGGTTTTATATGGGCTGGACCGGACGGATTTCCGGGACTCTGGCACGCCTCAAACGCCAGAAATCAAAGAAGGGCTGAACGCCTCATATACGGGAGGTGTACGCGCCTTATGTAAGGAGAGTGTAAAAACCTGGCACGGACAAAACCGTGAAAACCCCGTGAATCGTCTCGCTAAGTGTGCGAGTCTTTTCGAAGCCGTCACGTGGGAGCGCAACAATAGAGTCATGACTTTCAACGCTGCCCGTGAATGGCAATTCTCATCCGAACAAGGCAAGGCCAATTATGAGGCCGCCCAAAAGCAATATCCGGCGCAGGCCATCGTCGATATGGCCGCATTGCGAAACAACATGCGTCATCTGGTGAGCGTGGTTGGCGGCCCGAATTCCGGCACCGCCGTGATGGGTGTGGTCAAGGCCGACGCGTACGGGCATGGTCTTATTCCGGCCGCGCTCGCGGCACTGGCGGGAGGTGCGACCTGGCTGGGCACGGCGCAATCACATGAGGCGCTGCTGCTGCGCAAGGCGGGCATCGGGCCGGACCGCTGCCACATTCTGACATGGGTATATAACGGCATGGCTGTGCCTTTTGACGAGCTGATCGACAATGATATCGATATTTCCGTCGGATCATTGCCGGGCATTGACGGCGTTGCGGCTGCGGCACGTCGTCTTGGAAAAACCGCACGTGTGCATGTGAAGGTCGATTCCGGTTTCGGCCGCAACGGGTTCACACCCGCCACGTTCGACGCGGCGCTCGCCAAGCTGGTGCCGCTCGCCAAGGAGGGTGTGCTGCATATCGTCGGCCAGTGGAGCCATTTGGCGGTGGCGGACGCTCCGGACGTTCCTGAATTCGTGGCATCCACCGACAGACAGATCGAGAATTTCAAGGATTTCACCCGTCGTATGGAGCAGGCGGGCATTGCGCCGGAGATTCGTCATCTCGCCAATACCGCTGCCACGCTTTCACGTTCCGAGATTCATTTTGAGCTGACGCGCCCGGGTATCGGCCTGTATGGTTATGAGGCTGATCCGGCCATGGGCACGCCAGGTACATACGGTTTGACGCCGGCCATGACGTTGCAGGCGCAGCTTGGTACGGTCAAGGATGTTGAAGCGGGCCATGGCATTTCCTATGGCCGCACGTACCTGACTCCGTCCGATACGTCCACCGCGATCGTGCCTGTCGGCTATGCGGACGGCATTCACCGTTCCGCTTCCGGTTTTGATATGGAAGGCGCGAAGCATGTGGTCAAGCCAGGAGGCCCGGTGCGTGTGATGACCACGGAAGGTCCGCGCCTCTACCGTGTGTCCGGCCGCGTGTGCATGGATCAGTTTATGCTTGACCTGCACGGTTCCGCGGAAAAGCTTGGCGTGCATGAGGGCGACACCGTGCAGCTGTTCGGACCGGGTCGCGGAGAGGATTATGCCGAGCCGACCGCCGACGATTGGGGCCGTGCCGCAGGAACCATCAGCTATGAGATCTTCACCTGCCTGTGCAACCGTATCCCGCGCCTGTACGAGCATGCCTCTGACGTGCTGTCGGTCGAAGATCTCGCCAAACTCGATCCCGCAACCCTCCTATAAAGAATCAGGCGTGCGATGGGAGGCACGCCGTGAAAGTCAATATGGTGGGCGCGGTACGTTCGGCGGTTGGTCAACGTGCCGCGCTTGCTGTTAAGGTGGTGAGCTATGCCAGGAATGATTCTGAAGGAAGATATCGAAAAAGTTCGCGCCACCGCCGATCTGTACGACATTGTGTCCGCAACGGTTACGCTCAAACCTTCAGGAACTGGCACATACGTGGGGCTGTGCCCGTTTCATGACGAGAAAACGCCAAGCTTTTCCGTGCGTCCGGCGCTCGGTGTGTGGCATTGCTTCGGCTGCGGTCTTGGCGGAGACGTGTTCGGCTATGTGGAGCATCAGGAGAACGTCGACTTTCGTGATGCCGTCGAGCTTTTGGCCGATCGATACCATATCGAATTGCGTTATGACCAGTCGAACGCCAAGAAGGAGCATACCGGTTCGAAACGTGCCCGCCTGTTGGAAGCCAACGAGGCCGCGCAGGAGTTTTTCGTCTCGCAGCTGATGACCAAAGACGCGCTCGCCGCGCGCAAACTGCTTGATGGCCGTAATTTCAGCCAGGCCGATTGCCAACGATTCGGTTGCGGATATGCTCCGCAAGGCTGGGATAATCTGGTGCGGTACTTGGCAGGCAAGGGCTTCACACAGCAGGAAATGTTGGACGCAGGTTTGGCCCGTCAAGGCCAGCATGGGGTGTATGACTATTTCCGTGGCCGCGTAACATGGCCGATTCGCGATTCAACCGGACGCACGCTTGGTTTCGGCGCTCGCAAGTTGTATGAGGATGATTCGATTAGCGCGAAATACATTAATACTCCCGACACGCAGTTGTATCGGAAAAACCAGGTGCTGTATGGCATTGATATGGCAAAGTCGGCGATTGTGAAGAAACGTCAGGCGGTGATCGTCGAAGGGTATACGGATGTGATGGCCATGCATTTGGCCGGCATTGATACCGCGATCGCGACATGCGGCACCGCGTTCGGTGCCGAGCATGCCAAGATCGTGCGTCGTCTGATCGCCGACGATTCGTTGGGTGCGGTACAGCTGGTTGGTCCGTTGAAGGTTGAAGGACAGGCGTTGAGTTCGCGTATCGTGTTCACCTTCGATGGCGATGCGGCCGGTCAGAAGGCTGCGATTCATGCGTTCGGCTTGGATTCCGCTTTTTCGACGCAGGCGTTCGTTGCTGTGGCCGACGACAATCTCGACCCGTGCGATTTGCGTATCAAGCGAGGTAATGAGGCGGTTCGCGCGTTGATCGATCATGCCGAACCACTGTATGATTTCGTGATCAAAACCGCGATCGGGCGTTTCGACACCACTTATACCACTGGGCAGATGGGCGCAGTCAAGGCGGTGGCGCCGTTGATCGCACAGATTCGTGACCGTTCCCTGTTGGATTTGTATTCACGCAAGGCGGTGCGCCAGATCGGCGTCGACTTGGATATCATGCAGCGTGAAGTGCGTGACGCACGACGCAAACTGCAGGTGCGGGACGAAGATGCGTACGCTCCGAAACGTCGTTTTGCAGGCAATGCCGGAGCTGCGGTGGAACCGCGTATGGAACAAGGCGCGAATCCGTATGCGAATCCTTCCGCGCGGAAGGCGTTGGAACATCGTGATGCGGCGGAGCAATCCTACTATCGCATTGATGATGCCGTGTTCATTTGCGAACAGCAGTTCATGGCAACCCTGATTCAAGTGCCGCTTGCCGTTGATCCGACACTGTTCGCCAGTCTTACGCTGTCGAGCTTCATGACCCCCGTATTCCGCACGTTATTCCAAGCGGTCGCGGCGGCCGGGGGACTGCCGTCTGCTGATACCCCGCAAGGATTGTGGATGCACAATCTCACCAAAGCGGGTGGTCCGATGTTGGAATCCGTCATCAACGAGCTTGCCGTCATGCCATTGCCGCTTCCTCCGAGCGATACTGACGCAGAACGTGCGTCGCAACAATCGCAGGAAGGCAACGTGCAATTGCGCAAGCCGACCGATGACGAACGCAGATACGCGTCTGAACTCATCATTCGACTGCTTGACACGGGCATCATGCGCAAAATCGGCGCGGACCAGCGTCGCATGGCGCAACTGCCGGACGGTGCCGAGAAAATCGAGCTGCTTGGCCAGATTACCAAGCTGGAAACGTTGCGCAAGGATCTGCAGACGAGGGTGTTCGGCAATAACGTCGCCTGAATATTTGGTGTGCCGGAGCGTCAACCCCCGAACGTCTTTGTCGTTCACCTGAATTTGCCACATGCCTGAGTGCGGTATGAACAGCCGGCGAACGTGTGGTGAACGCAGGAAGAATACTTAACGAATTCTTGGCTGGTGCACGGTATCCTTCGGCGTGTTTTGCAATTGCAAAACAGTTTTGCCGGTTTGCAAAGTCAGGGAACAGTAAGGCGCATGGGCTGAAAAACGTTGGAATGGTCGGAAAAATAGTATGCCAAGGGTATGTGGTACGCGATTTTTCGGGTAAAGTGAATATGGCGTTTCTTGAGTAAATCGCCCGGGTCTGCAAACGGTTTGCAAACTGGATTCACGGAGGAATGAATGCGACGATTGGTCGTCAAAATCCTGAAAAACGAGACCATTCTCGTAGCTGCTTCCATACTTGCTCTTATTTCATGCTTTATCGTGCCTCCTGACAAGGAGTATGCCGGATATATTCATGCCAGCACCATTTCGCAGCTGATCTGCCTGATGCTGGTGGTGTGCGGTTTCCAGCGCATCGGTGTGTTCCGCATCATCGGTTCGCGGTTGCTGCATCATGTGAGCACCGCCCGCGGATTGGTGATCACGCTGATTTCGCTCACCTATTTTTCCGGCATGCTGATTACCAATGATGTGGCGCTGGTCACGTTCATTCCATTCGCGATCGCGGTGCTCACCATGGCTCACATGGAGGAGCATGCGGTGCTGGTCGGCACGTTGATGACCGTCGGTGCGAACGTGGGCAGTATGTTGACGCCGATCGGCAATGCGCACAACCTGTATTTGAAAGCGTTGACGGGCATGCCGTCCGCTGAAATGATCGGCATTATGGCACCGTATTCCGTTGCTGCGGCGGTATTGCTGGTGGTCATCGTCTGTGTGGTGTTCGGTAAGAAACCTGTTTCCGAATTTTCCTCTATCGACGGCAGCGGCATCGAACAGAATGTGCTCGCTCCGAATTCCGATCAGCCGCAGCCGGATGAGATTCGTGTGACCGGCTACGGCGCAGGTTACGGTGGTTGGCGCACGATCGTATATTGCGCGCTGTTCATCGTGTGTTTGCTGGCTGTGAGCGATTTCATTCCGCTATGGGCCATGTGCGTGATCGTGGTGGTGGCGTTCCTGTTCTGCGATCGCCGCGTGTTCCGCAATATCGACTGGGGATTGCCGCTCACGTTCTGCATGTTCTTCATTTTCATCGGCAATATGAAACGCGTGCCGGAATTCTACGAGCTGGCCGCCTCCTTGGTGGGGGCGCATCCGCTGGAAGTGTCCGTGGTGTCCAGCCAGTTCATTTCCAACGTGCCGACCACGTTGCTGCTGTCGGGCTTCTGCGACCAGTGGCGTGCACTGATTATTGGCACCAACCTTGGTGGCATGGGTACGCTGATCGCATCCATGGCCTCGCTGATCGGATACAAGAACGTGACGCGTAAGTACCCCGATAAGAAGGGGCGCTATCTGGCCGTCTATTCGGCGGTGAATGTGCTGTTCCTTATCGTGCTGGTCGGTTTGAGCTGGATTATCGAGCCGTGAACCCATGCTCCCCGGTCTTGATGACTTGCTTGTTTGGGGTCGGGGAGCCGTTGGTTCCATGGTTTTGCCGTCGGTATGATCGCTGCTCAGCGCGTTCGAGTTGGCAAGAACGTGCGAACTGGCTATACTGATTCAAGTTTGGCCCTGTAGCTCAGCTGGATAGAGCATGTGACTTCTAATCTCAAGGTCGGGAGTTCGAGTCTCCCCGGGGTCACCATCAAGCCCTTACGTCAGTAGGCGTAAGGGCTTTCGTATATCGATAGGCGGCTGCTTCGGCTGTCGCTTGGGCAGCGGGAGGAACCCATGAAACGAATCGTCATCGGCATTCTGGCGCATGTTGACGCAGGCAAAACCACGCTGTCGGAAGCATTGCTGTATGCCACGGGCAGCGTACGCAAGCTCGGTCGCGTCGATCATGGAGACGCGTTTCTTGACACCAATACGATGGAACGGCAGCGCGGCATCACCATCTTCACCGAACCGGCGATCATCACCACGCCGGATCTCACCCTCACGTTGCTTGATACGCCGGGGCACGTCGATTTTTCGGCGGAAATGGAACGTACCCTCGCCGTGCTCGACTATGCGATCCTGGTCATTTCCGGCGCGGACGGAATCCAAGGGCATACCGAAACGTTATGGCGATTGCTGAAGCGCTATAACGTGCCCACATTCATCTTCATCAACAAAATGGACGCTCCCGCAGCCGATAAAACGAAACTTCTGCAGCAGCTGAAGAAACGTTTCTCTGACGGATGCGTAGATTTTACCGGATCGCACAACGGAAACGAGGCGCTTGCCGATGTCATGGAAGACATCGCCATGCAAAGCGAAACCGCCATGGAATCGTATTTGGAAGAAGGGACGATTCCGGACGAAACCATTCGCGAACTGATTGCCGAACGTGCCCTGTTCCCGTGTTTCTTCGGTTCCGCGCTGAAAATGGAGGGCATAGACGAATTCATCGCAGGATTCGAATGGTATGTGCGCGAGCCGGAGTATGGCGGCGAATTCGGCGCGCGTATATATAAGGTATCGCACGACTCGCAAGGCAATCGACTGACCTGGCTCAAGGTGACGGGCGGCGAATTCAAAGCGAAAACAATGCTTTCCGGCACTGCGCGGGTTAGTTCCGATCCTGGCGAGTCGAAAATCGGTGATGATGGCCTGTGGCATGAGAAGGCCGATCAGGTGCGCGTGTATTCAGGCGCGAAGTTCAGTACGGTCGATTCGGTTGTTGCGGGCACCGTGTGCGCCGTGACGGGCTTGACGCGGACATTTCCCGGTGCCGGGCTTGGGAAGGAGCCTGACGGCGTGAATCCGGTGCTTCAGCCGGTGCTCACGTACACGTTGCTGCCAGGGGAGTGCGATATTCATGCCTGCCTGGTCGCGTTGCGTGAGCTTGAGGATGAGGATCCGTTGCTGCATGTGGTATGGCAGCCGCATCTTGGCGAAGTGCATCTGCAATTGATGGGTGCGGTGCAATTGGAAGTCATCCAGCAGATGATGCATGACCGGTTTGGCTTGGATGTTTCGTTCGGTCCGGGCGGCATCTTATATAAGGAGACGATTGCGCATCCGATCGAGGGCGTGGGGCATTTTGAGCCGTTGCGTCACTATGCGGAAACGCATGTGCTGCTTGAGCCGTTGCCTGCCGGCAGTGGCATGGCATATGCGAGCGTGTGCAGCGAGGATGTGCTCGACCGCAACTGGCAGCGGCTGATTCTGCAGCATTGTCAGGAGCGTGAGCATGTGGGCGTGCTTACCGGCTCTCCAATCACCGATATGAAGATCACGTTGCTGGTTGGCCGTGCGCATTTGAAACATACGGAAGGCGGCGATTTCCGTCAAGCCACGTATCGTGCGATTCGTCAGGGGTTGATGGAAGCGAAGGAGCGCGGCGATTGCCGTTTGCTGGAGCCATGGTATGGCTTCCGGTTGGAGGTTCCGCAAGATATGGTCGGCCATGCGATGGCCGATATTCAGCGTATGAGCGGCTCGTTTGACACGCCTGACGGTGACGGCGAATACATGGTGCTTGAAGGTGAGGCGCCGGTTGCGCAAATGCGTGACTATGCGATGGACGTCAACGCCTACACGCATGGGCGTGGGCATTTGAGTTGCGTATTCGCAGGGTACCGGCCATGCCACAACGTCGATGAGGTGATTGAACAGGCCGCGTACGACCCGGAATCCGACTTGGAGAACACGCCGGATTCGGTGTTCTGTGCACACGGAGCCGGATATCCGGTCAAATGGTACAAGGTCCCCGAATTCATGCACCTCGACTACGCCTGGCACGGCGAAGAGGCGTAAAACATGTAGATAGGCTGTCGACGCCGGACTGTGCAAAGTTCCGCGTGTCGGCAGTTTTTTTTTTAAAAAAAACGCGAGTGGAGTAGATGTGTGAGAAAAAGAAAACCCCACGCGAGGTGGGGTTTGGTGGAGCGGACAACGGGACTCGAACCCGCGGTCTCAACCTTGGCAAGGTTGCGCTT